>ERZ1046148.114-NODE-114-length-48133-cov-12.794230_pt1 | contig 48133 bp, 44 predicted proteins | sample MGYA00383090_ERZ1046148 | MGnify/ENA primary metagenome ERZ1046148 (study PRJEB29581, sample SAMEA5548360) | metagenome | biome: marine; feature: coastal; material: water | depth 25 m | study: Short-term variability in the microbial, nano- and picoplankton... | reverse complement strand
AGGAAAAAATGAAGACGTTAAATAAATTAATCGCGTTTCCGTTTTTGTTATGTAGCACTGCAATATATGCGCAAGCAGCTTCAACAGACAATGAAATACTACTCGATCAGAGTGGTGATACATTGACGCTTACTGTAGACCAAGTGGGTTACGGTAATAAGCTCTGTGGAACAATAGCAAGCGGCGTTTGTTCTGGTGATTGGATTTTCACTGGAGTAACAAATACATTTGACATCGATATGATAGGCAACCTAAACAAAATATTTGGACCTACCATCACAGACTCTACTGACGTAGATCTTTTGTTGACTGGTGACTCTAACCAATTTGATTGGAACGTAGGTGCCGGTGGATCAGCAGATTCGTCAGTTGTCGATGTATCAATATTAGGCGATTCAAACACTTTAGATTTAGATTGGGCAGCTAACGCATCATCAGAAAGACTAGATTTTGATTTAGTTATTGACGGTGATTCTAATAACTGGGATATCAATATCGATGCAGATGATGTTACTTGGAACTTTGATGTGTTGGGATCATCTAATGATTTTAACCTTACACAGAAAGATGGATCTGATCAATCAATGACGATTGAGTGGATTGGTAGTAACGGCGACGTAGATATTATGCAACAATCAGGAACATGCCCAACAGGCGTTAGTTCTTGTTTCGGTGTAATAGCTGCAGAATTCGATACAGAAAATGCGGTAGTGAACATTGTACAAAAAGACGCTGGCGATACTTAGTAGCCTACTTTTTGCGTTTGATGTCTCCGCGAATGATGCTATAGGTAGCGTAGTTGAACATCAAGGCTTTGGTGCGATAACTCGCGCGCTTGAGGTGCTGGATTCCACCCTTGGGTTCGATATTAGCCCTATGGATCATGTTGAGACCTTTCAGGGACGAATGAAGCTAGAGTTCACCGAGACATCAGAACTTTATCTAGTTGAGAATACTGAAGCGACTATAACAAAATATTATTATGATAAGGATAAGAATGATGGCGAACTTGCAATCAAGTTTGTTGCAGGAACAGCCAGATTTACGACAGGTAGACTTGGCCTTATCCCAAAAGAAAATATTCAGGTTCAGACTCCGACAGCAACTATTGCAATAAGAGGAACCGACTTCACAACTTCAGTAGACGAGTTGGGGAGGAGCCTGGTTATTCTACTTCCAGAAACTGAATGTACAATCGATGGAGATTGTTCACCGAGTGGGAAGATAACAGTCACGAATGAAGGTGGAACAGTATCTCTTACTGAAGCGTATCAAGCAACGATGGTTTCAAGTATGGATCAAACACCAACACAACCGGTTATACTTGAGAATATAAACTTATCAATGATTGACAATATGTTTATTGTTAGTCCACCTAAGGAAATTAATGAAGTTGTTGATGAAGAACAGAATGGAAATGGCAGCTCTAGTATGTCTCTTCTTGATTTCACTGAACTCGATGCAGATTATCTAGCAGAAGATTATCTAGCAGAAGACGATTTAGAATTCACAGAGCTTGATATAGATTTTCTCGATGTTGATTTCTTGCAGGATTTACTTATCACATTAGATCAGGTTGATGCCCTCGCAACTAGATCTGCCGATGGTATAGAAGGAACCAAATTAGGTTTTGATAAGGATACACAATTTAACACTATAATAGATAAGGGCATGGGTCAGATTTGGTTCTATAGAAACGTCAACGGAGTCGTTTCCATTAAAGTACCAGTCGGATCTAATTTGAAATTGGAGACAGACCATGAAGGTAGGCGTAATAACATTCTCGTTGGCGATGGCACTAGCGTTGTTATCATTATCAAGCAGAGCGGATAACTTAATAGAGATCGACCAGGCAGGTGACAACTTTGCACTGACTATTGTGCAAGTAGGCGCAAATAATAAAATTCAATGCTATCAAGACGTGTCGTGTTGGCAATCTGGTGATGATATGTCACTGCACTTCCATCAAGAAAACGACACCACGTCAGTTAACAAGATAGAATTGTGGCACCTCGATGGAGAAAACAATTCAATTAGATGGGGTCAAGGATCAGCATTAGATAATGCAGCCGACACTACATTTTCTGATGATGGCACTGAAGGTGGTGGCCACTATGCTCGACATGACATCCATGGCGACAATAATTCAATAGTAGGATTCCAAACAAATCAAGGCAGTACATCTGGCCACTACTTTGCTTCGTTAATATTCAGCGATAATAATGTAGTGTGGGTCAAGCAACTCGGCAATGGCTCTAAGACCATAAACCTACTTACATATAGTGATGGCAATGAAATTTCAATTGTACAAAAAGGAAGTGGTGCTGAGCACAATGCCAGCGTTTCTCTCTATGGATCCTACCCAACGGACATCTCACTAATACAAGAAGGATCACTCACCCAGAACTATAGCGTATCACAAACTTGCTTAACTGTTGGTGGATGCACTATAAGCGTAACTCAGGACTAACTAATGAAGTGGTTGACCAGTATATGGACTACGCTTGCTGTGCTTGGCATGGTAATAGGGCTCAAAGTAGCCAATCCAGAATGGGTCCAGCAAATCAGGCTGATGGGTTATGATCAGAAGATCCTGTCTATAGAAGAACAGCATTCGGAAGACGTGGTTCTACTTGACATAGGCGAAGCTACTTTAGCTGTCGAAGGACAGTTCCCATTTTCACGTGACAGATACGCTCGTATCATATCAGACATAATAAATGCCAATGGTGGTGTGACGTCATTCACAATTCTATTTCCAGAAGCAGATAGGTTCGGCCAAGATGCAGTATTCGCATCCTGGGCATCAGAGCCATCAGCAATTGTTCTTGCAGCAAAGAGTTCTAATCAAGGTCTGACTGAAGAGTCCCGAAGACCTAACATTGTCGTCTCCGGAAACGGTGACCCAAAACGGTTCATTGATGAATACCCCGGCATAGTAACAAATATACCTGCATTAGAGAGCGTTGTTCGTGGTATTGGTATGGTTAACCCATCTCTGGAGGTTGACGGCCTTACAAGACGTATACCGCTTGTTGTGCAGGCTAACGATAAACTGTATCCTTCGTTGCCTTTAGAATCTATTCGTGCTATAAACAATACCAAAGGGTATACTATCAAGGTTGATAAAGATACTGGTATTGATTCAATGTATATTCATCCAAGAGAGTTTAAAACCAACTCAGACGGATCTGTGTGGATCAATTGGAATATTAAAATGGATCGGTATGAGTGGATGAAAGACTCGTTGCCTGACCTTCAAGGTAAGACCGTGATAGTTGGAGTGACTGCCGAGGGAGTTGAAAATCCAATTCCAACTCCAGCCGGACTTCAATATGCTCATCAGGTTCAGGGAGCTGTGTTAGCGACCCTTCTAACTCAGAATTATGGTAGCAGTTCGGCAATGATGATTGCTCGTCCAATGTGGGCTGATCTTTTTGAATGGGGAAGTCTGATTTTGATATCCCTAGTGATGATTGTTGCAATTTATCGATGGCCACTAATTGTCTCCGGCTGTGCCACGATCGTCTCCTTAATCTCTGGCTGGTTTGCAAGCGCTTTTGTATTCGACGGTTCAATGTATCTACTTGATTGGACCTTTACGACAATAGTATTTATTATACTCGCTCTTCATGCATATGGCAACAACTTTATCGTACAATTTATGCTGAGACAGCAAATCAAGAAACAGTTTGAGACATATTTAGATCCAAAGCAAGTATACTTGTTGCAGAAGAATCCTGAGCTGTTAAGATTAGGTGGAGACCGTAAAGAGATGTCATTCTTATTTATGGATATATGTGGATTTACTCCTATTAGTGAGCACTACAAAAACAATAATGATCCGGAAGGATTAGTAGAATTGGTCAATGAATTCTTAGATGCTATGACTAAGATCATATTAAACAATGGTGGAACTATAGACAAATACATGGGCGATTGTATCATGGCATTCTGGAATGCGCCATTGCCCTGTGATAACCATGCTGAAATGGCAGTTAAATCATCAATAGAAATAGAGGCTAAAACTAATGAACTTAAAGAAGTATATAAATCAAGAGGTCTTCCTGATATTAATGTCGGTACTGGCGTTAACACCGGGGATTGCATTGTTGGTAACATGGGCTCTGAATCCAGATTCGATTACTCAGTCATTGGAGATGCAGTCAATCTTGCAGCCCGTCTCGAGGCAACTGCCGCTAGACACGAGTATGTAGACTATAAGACAATCATCTCGTCATATACTCAAGAACAGCTTCCAGATGAGTATAAATGCGAAGAAATAGGCAAGATCAAGGTTAAGGGCAAAGAAGAGCTTATAACCATTTATTCACCTAGGTTATAAGCTTATAACAAAACAGTCTAAAAATAACTAAAAATAACTAAAAAACAGTGTACAAAGCTATAAAAACAGTGTATAATATATATATATTAACGCGGAGTCACCAATGCCACATATCGTTTTAAAAGGTCAGATCAAAGATAAGAAGAAAGTCTATGCTTACGTCGATTCTCTCTGTAAAGAGCTAGGTATTGGTCGTATGTGGTCAAAGGCTATATTCATAACATTTAAAACCGTTATCGACGATGATAACCAGGGAAACTGTTGGGGTGATGCAAAAGAAGGTTATGTTGATATAAGCATAGCCCGTAATTCTGAAGGTATAAAGATTCCGCATGATCAAATGATGCAAACGCTAGCTCACGAAATGGTGCATGCAAAGCAGTATCTTCGTGGTGAGCTAAATGGTTGGAATCAATCATGGAAAGGTAAAAAACCTCGCAACTATAGTTACGAGCATGCTCCTTGGGAAAAAGAAGCATACGCAAGAGAAGAAGATTTGTATGATTATTGCTGGCGTGCGAACGGAGACATATCGTGAAAATAGAAGATAAAATAGACTTTAATCCTAATACTGCGGCCGCTTATGTGCAAATAGCCTTTAATCTGAAATTGCGTGATCGGTACTTCGAAGCATTAAACTTTGCTAGAAAAATGCATCTTGGACAACTCCGGAAGTACACCGGTGAGCCATATATCACGCACCCAATCGAGGTTGCTGATTTAGTCGAAACCTACCTTAGTTCCATAGCTCACTATAGTGATTGTGTTATATTGGATGCGGTATTGATAGCTATACTTCACGATACTGTAGAGGACACTGAAGCGACAATCGAAGATATCGAAGAAACCTTTGGTAGTAACGTTGCTAAAGGTGTATGGTTTCTTACTAAAACCCCATCTTTTATAGGAAACCGTCGTACGAGAAAGTCCATGGACGAATCACGTTTATCCAAAGCACCTAATATCGTGAAGATTATCAAGGCCTTTGATATGCTTCACAACCGCAGGAGTATTAAGAAGTACGACCCAAAGTTTTATAAAGTGTTTGAAGCTGAGACTAAATCTTTGTTAAAAGCAATGGGTATTGAAGTTAAGAATGGTATTCCGTTTTTAGTTGGATATTTAAAAAGTTAGTTATAAAAAACACTTTTTATATAACAAAATAGTCTAAGAAAAGAGTGTACAAACTCTAAAAGGTATGGTATAATATACCTATAAACAAAACAAATTGATAAGGAACTAAATTATGATTTTATGTGAAAAAACAAGCCCTCGCACTGGTAACACCAACATGATGCAGATCAATGCATCTCCAGCTCAGTTTGCTTTATGGCAGGACGAAGGTGTTCTTATTCAGGACGCAATGCCTGAAGCAACTGCAGACCAGCGGGAGTTCTTAATCTCCGGTCTTACACCAGCGGATTGGGCTGATATGTTTCCACCACAAAATGCGGCCGAACAGGCTGATATGGAGGAATCCATGGGTTACGTTATGGATGAAACTTTCGACCATCCAGCGGATTTTGATGCTAACGAGTACGAAGAGGAGGACGCGTAAGATGAACATGGCGTATTGTGATTACATCGCGCATACTATCATTAAACCTGGACTGGATGAAGATTGCACCAGTTTTAACGGATTGATTGCACGTGTAGGTAATATAAAGATGGACCTACATCAAGAAGGTTGGATGCAAACAACCACAAAGACCATCGAGTGCGAAGACACTAATGGAAAAAAATACAAAATTACTGTAGAAGAAATTAATTAAAATAACAGTGTACAAACGCTAAAAACTGTAGTATAATGTATACATACAAAATTGATAAGGAATCTAAATTATGATAAAATCTATACTGATAATCGACGCAATTGAATCAATTGACTCTCTTGAGTTAATGAGTGAAGTTATCGAACTGATCAATATTAAGCAAAGACATCTAAGAGCTATTAAAGCTCAAGGTGTTAAGTCTTCGCTTTTTGTTGGTGCTAAAGTAAAGCTCAACAGTAAAAACGGTGTTGAATATGGTGAAGTCACTAAGATCAACAGAGCAAAAGCGCTCGTGAGAATTGACGGTCAACTTTGGAACTGTCCCCTTGGAATGTTAGAGGTAGCATAATGCGAAAGCCAAACGACAAACTGCATCCACTTTTTATTGCTGCGCTATATGGTTCAGTACTAGGATTTATGGTAAACGCGTTTATAGAGGCTATGGATATACCAGATGTACATTGGTCAACTACTACTAACGAGTGTGTTAGGGTAGTAAACCATAAAGAAAATGATGAGTTCTCTTGTGAGAACTTTCCTAAGAAATACAACAAAGTATGGGTGAAATAAATGGATAGATTGGCAATGATCAAAGCGGCTGCTGAAAAAGCACGAGCTGAAAAAGAATTCAAGAGTGCTGTAACCAAGGTTTATTCTAAGCCTAGGTACAAAGCTCCGAGACTGACTACTTCAATGAAGAAAGCTGCTAGACAGTCTCCAGGTTCGTTGGAATGTTTTAAAGTAGAGAACATGTATTATACTGAAAAGGAGACTCAAGACTATATTGCGGGGTCTTCGTATATGGATGCATACAACGAGATGAAGAATGACTGGGACTAATAAAATAGTCATTCGTGGTCGCATCCGAAGACGGATGCTTGCATTAGAAAGAGCCCAATCACGTGCTCAGAATCCTGAGTTTAAAAAGCTTTGGGCCCTAAAAAAGAGTCAGCTATTAAATCCGTATGTTGCGCTAAATGTACCGTACGAAGGCGATATTTTAAATGGCTGGCCAACTGACGGAGAGTAACAATGGGACACCACTATCATATACAGTGTGAAGACCTAGAGACATTTTTAAAAGTAGTTCTAAGTCTAATGAAAGCAGGGGCTTATTTTGAGTCCTACACCGATGATCTAACAATAAAACTAACCGGAGGATACTAATGACCCAATACACTGATTCAGTGGAATATCAAAGACGCAAAATGGCTGTAGAGCAATGGGCTGGACAAATTGAATACATCTTAGGACAAGATGGTTACGTAGAGAAGGCATACAACTCTGGTCTAGTAACCCGCGAGTTTCGAGATGGAACCTTTGTTGTTGTATCAGAAGAAAAACCAATGAGCTCATTGTTACTTGAGGCTCCTGGCAACGTATGAATTACATAGGTTCGATACGTTACGATCATCATGGTCGTAAGAGAAAGACGAAAGCGCTTACTCCAAGGCGTAAGGCTAAACAAGTATTTATTCCGCTTAAGAAAGAAAAGACTTTTGCTGAACAAAGAATGGAAGAGTTTAACAATAAATATCCATCGCACACGGGAAATTCTCGTTATGAGGCTCCTGAAGACACCTCTTGGAAAGCAGAAGAATCCAAGAATTTTACAGTAGCACCAGCATATAACAAAGGTGCATATCAAGTTATTCCACAAAACGACGTGGAACATATAGGAAAGTAGTATGGAAATATTATCAACAATTTTTACATTGGCAGCACTAGTAATATTTGTATTTCTTTGCGGCGGTGCATATCTATTGATAAAAGATTCTGATATAAAATATCAGGTTCGCAAAGATTTGCGAGAGAAACATCCAGATTTATCACGAGAAGAAATTCGAGTGTTGTCATACATTAAGCTAAAGGAAATGTGGGAGAACGGCAATGTCAAATAAATATATGGTACTCAGTGAGTACACTGGTTCAGAAAGCTTTGCAAACCGTAAAGCCGATGTGCTAAGGTCATTTGCAGATGATCCATATTACGGTATACGTTTGTATATCGATGGAGAGTCATTAGGTATCGAATGGTACCCAGGTCATAGTGAGCAGTATGCAGAAGACGCTGCTGAAAATTATGTTAGCGGTATCAAGAGTTACGAAAGAGTATAGGTTATGGCAGAAAATAAAGTAAGAACAAGTATGAGAAAGAATCGGGTAACCATTGACGATAAGTATATGGGCCCTGAGCCAATCTTTGAAAAAGGCGAAACTCTAAAGAATGAGAAACGTCAGGTCTTATGGTCAAACGCTGCTCATTGGTATAACTACTTTTATAACTCAAAGGACTATGTGCCTACAGTGTTACAATTTGCTGAAGAGGTCTTTGAATACGATAAAAACCAAATCAAAACTCTTAAAAAGCTTAAAGACTGGGAACTCACTGGATCTTTAGGTAAAGTCGCTAAGATATACTATAGAGGCTTTGAGTATAACAAACAAGAGTTTGAGAGATACAATACAGAACTAAAAGAACTGTATGAAAAGGCTGATGCTGTAGAAGATATCACAGAACAAACACCAACAAAGCCTGTTGTTAGTATTCAACAAAGGCAAAAGGCAAAAATACTTGAGACTATTATGGATGACTGGGATACAGTCATAGATGGATGGTTAGAAGGTGATTTTAAACCTACCTTTGATGCATATAAGCTATTTAAGCAATATGGTTTAAAAGGTTCAGCGCTTAATATGTTTAAGGCAATAGTTGATCAAGAGTATGTGCCAGTTAAGGATGCTCATGACAAGACGTGTGATCAAGCAGTAGAAGCTTTTTCGCATATCAGTAAATCGAATCTTAGTAAGATGATGACCACTATGGAAAATGTCTTTGAAGATCTAGATAAGTTAAAGACTGCTAATAAAGCAGCAAAAATTCCAAGGGTCAAGAAGCCTAAAACTTCTGATGTACAGGTAAAAAACCTTAAGTATAAGGTTGAAGATATCGACGCAAAACTAATGTCGATAAACCCTGTAATGATTCCTGGTAAAGAAGTTCTGTTTGTGTATAATACTAAGACTAGAAAGTTGACTCAGTATAGCACAAATTCAACTAAAGGGTTTGAGGTAAGTGGTACTACCATAAAGAATATCGGCGATGAAAGTAGAGTAACTACTTTAAGAAAGCCAGACGATATACTTCCATTGATCTTAAGTAAAACAATAAAGCAAATCGACAAACAAGTCTGGGATACATTAACTACAAAGGTTAGCGTTCCTAATGGTAGAATCAATGCCGATTGCATACTACTTAGGGTATTATGATTGATTTAGAACAAAAAATTATGACAAGGAAACGGTTCTCCACAGCCGTAGAACAATTAGTGGCAAAGGGTAACAATATGTCTTATATAGATGCGGCTACATTTATTATAGAGCAGAGAGGCATGGACTATACTAACTTAAAGAAGTTATTGACCGATTCTCTCAAAGATAAAATGGAAGCTGAAGCAATAAGACTTAATTTAATTAGAGGTAAGAAGGGAAATAAATTACCGATATGATGAAATTCTTAACAGCAATAGTTGAAGGCGTGTTTAAATTTATGTTATGTTCATTGCTATGTGCTACAATATTAACGCTTGCTATGATGTATTATCACGGTGGTATGATATGAGCACTGATCCATTTGAGTCCTATAAATTGTATAATGCATTAAAGCTGCACTTCGAGTCTAACTATGATGCGGTTAAGTACAACTTTAAGTCTAACGTAACACCTACTTCTTTCTTTAAACGCAAGGATAAGTATTTCTTTGCTAAATTGGCCAAAAAATATAACGGAGAATTAAAGGATTTCTATGTTTCGCAATTCATCAATACAGAAACATACATTGGTGATATGATGGACAGCGAGGCTGAACAAAATTATAAAGACCATAAAAGAATTCAAGAAAGCATCCATCGTGTGTTTTCAATTGATATAAATAGATTAACAGAAGAGAATGTACCATTTGATTACTTGTTTAAAGCAAGCGACAATGCATATCCTCTTGTTGTAAAGTTATGGCTGCAAGAAGAGATTAGTTTAGAGACTGTTGTCATTCTTAATGCCATATTTAAGTTCATTGATCGTGAGTCTAAGAACATATCAGATACCATTATATGGCCTGATACTCGTAGATTGATTGAAAAATATGAACCGTTCGTAAGCTTTAATCGAAATAAATGTTTAAATTTATTGACAAAAGGGTTTACAAAGTAACACATATGTGTTATAATATACATTATGAATAACGTGGATATTTCAGCAATAAAAATAGAAAAGACAATTACGTCTTAATACAATGCAATACGGAGAAAATATATGTCATTTGCAAATCTAAAGAGCTCGCGAGGCTCGTCAATCGACAAACTCGTACAAGCAGCAGAAGCTGTGTCTACTAAAGCCGAAACAAAGTCATATGACGATGATAGGTTTTGGAAACCAACCAGAGATAAAGCAGGAAATGGTTATGCCGTAATCAGATTCCTACCGGCTAAAGAAGGTGAAGATCTTCCTTGGGTAAGGTATTGGGATCATGGATTTAAAGGTTCTACTGGCTTATGGTATATCGAGAATAGCTTAACTTCAATTGGTCAAGAAGACCCAGTATCTGAAGCTAATTCAGTATTGTGGAATACTGGCCGTGATGAAGATAAAGCTACGGCAAGGGAAAGGAAAAGACGTTTACACTATGTATCAAATGTCTTAGTCGTTTCTGATCCTGCTAATCCACAAAACGAAGGAAAGGTATTCCTTTACAAATTTGGTAAAAAGATCTTTGATAAAATCATGGATGTAATGCAACCACAATTTGCAGATGAACAACCAGTAAATCCTTATGATTTTTGGGAAGGTGCTGACTTTAAGATTAAGATCAGAAAAGTAGAAGGTTGGGTAAACTATGATAAGTCAGAGTTTGCTACAGCAGCGGCACTGTATAACGGTGATGAAGGTCAACTAGAAGAGGTATATAATAAGCTATATTCTCTAGCAGACTTTACTGATCCTAAAAACTATAAGTCGTACGACGAACTCAAAGCTAAGATGAATAAAGTACTAGGTATTGATGCAGGACATGCGTCAATGGATACTGCCCCAATGATGGAATCAGCCCCTGTGGTAGAGCAACCTGTAATGGCTGCGGCTGATAGTGCTTCGTTTAACAGTAGTGATGAGGGTGAAGAAGACACATTGTCTTACTTCGACAAACTTGCTCAACAAAGCTAAGGTCAGTTTGTTTAGCAAAATATACTAACTATATGAGATAAATAATAACAAGTGTGAGTAAGCGGGAAGCTTTATTAACGCACTCTATCGCTACCAGGGCCCTGGTAGCAACTATTTGAGGGATCCTTCGGGATCCCTTTTTTTATCCGTATGGACCAGCAATTGTTGCAGATGTACGGTTTTGAGGAGACATATTAACGTTCGTCGTTACACTAGATGCAGTACTTCTATTATCGGCAACAGCTACATTGTTTGATTGACCAGTACTGCTATTTTCAGGGAATCTTAACTCAATATTTTCGGCTGAAAGATTAACAACTTTACTACCTTGATCATTACTAGCACCTTGAACTACCGCACTATCATTTTGCTCTAATTGCAATGCACCTCGGACTCTGTTAATATTAGCTACTGCTTTATCGACGTCTCCAGTAAGATTTGCTAAGCCGTCAGTAGTAAAGTTTTTACCAATAGTAAGTTTACCACCCTGTAGAATTTTTTCAAGGGTTTTAGTGTATTCAACCATGTCTTCAATAGCATCATCCATATCAATTGATATGTCACCCATTGTACTCATTCGTTCAAATACATCAGCAAACGCGCTAAATGCATCTGCACCAGCATGAATTGTGTCAGCCTTTTCACCTACTTCAATTGCTTGTTCTACTGGGCTTTTAGATCCAGTAAAGAAACCTATAACTGAAGAGCCAATATCGGCAAGAGCGTTAACGCCTTTACCTGCACCAAAGGCTGTTAATCCAGCACCTAAGGCAGTGAGAGATCCAGTAGCTGCTAATGTTCTGTCTAGATTAGCACTATCGCCAATTGTTAATAGTGTATCGACTTCACGTTTAATATCTTCAGCAAAGTTATCACCAGCGGTAAATTTAGTAAGAGCGTCTGCAGCTCCAGCACTACCCTTACCTATTGCAAAAGCTACAAGACCAGCTGATAAAGCCGTCATAGTTCCTACAAATCCACTAACATCACCCTTAGCACCTGTATCAATTGATAATAGTGTTTCAACTTCTCTCTTAATGTCTTCTGCAAAGTTTTCACCAGAGAATTTTGTTACTGCATCTGCAACACCAGCGGTACCTTTACCTACTGAAAATGCAGCAAGACCAACACCTAAACCAGTAAGAGTTTTTACGAATCCACTAACATCACCTTTCTCGCCTGTATCAATTGACAGCAATGTTTCTACTTCTTTCTTAATATTGTCAGCAAAGTTACCTTCACTAAATGATGATATTGCAGTACCAACACCGTCTGCAGCTTTACCTATACCAAATGCTGCTAGACCAATGCCTAGGCCAGTTAATGTTGCGCTTACAGCAGCAGCATCTCCGCCCATACCTGGAATATCTCCAATAGATAATAGTGTAGTAACGTTATCTTTTATTTCTTGAGGCCAATCAGTGCCTTCTGTAAATTTAGCGATAGCAGCGGATGCGCCGGCACCTACTGAAAATGCAGCAAGACCAACACCTAATGCAGTCATTGTAGCAGCGACTCCCGCTACGTTTGCGACTGTCATTCTATCTGATTCGGCCATTGATAATAGATCGTCAACGTTTTCTTTAATCTTGTCTGTATCTAGCTCTTCTATTTTACCCATTGCATAGGTCAAACCAGCAGCTCCAATACCTACACCAGCAAGTAATGCACCGGCGGCCATTGCAGCACCACCCATCATACCGCCAAGCTTACTCATCAGACCTTTACCATCTTTTGATGAAACATCATTACCAGAAGAAGTGTTTACATCGATACCGCCAGCAAGAGTGTCTCTCATGTCTTCGAAGATAGATGCTCTTTCGCTTTCTTTTTCTGCATTACTTAATGCATTGGCGTCCATGGCTTCAAAGAAATTATCAAATACAGTAGCCATACTCTTTGATGTGTCGAGTGCAACAGTTTGCATGTTTTTCATTTCTAATAAATGACGACGTGTATTTCTACCATCGCGTTCAATTTCTGATGTGGCACGATTATTCTCGGCCATTAAATCGACTAATTTCTGAAAATCTGTATTGTTGTCGTCAGCCATGGCTTATTCCTATTTTTTACCAAAGTTCTGTGTACCAAAGAAGGCTGCTACAATACCTGCAACGGCAACAAAGTATGTTGGTGCCATACTACCTAAAGTCTTCATCGCCTCGTCAAGTCCGACTAAAGATGCAATTACGACTGCTCCAGGATATAACAATAATCCACCTAATGCAAACCATGTCATTTTCCGTTGTGCATCTCGCATAGCATCTTGGTCGTCAAGCTCTTTTCTCTTAGCTTCTACAAACATCGCATGCTCTTCGTCAGTTACTTTACCATCACCGTTAGTATCTGCTGGATGGTCATTTCCTTTTAGTTCTTCAGTCATCGCATTTTCCTTTGTTTAATCTTTTCGTTTTCTTCTTCAATATGTTGCTGCAATAGGCTAACATATATCTGCCTCTCCCACGGTAACATATTTTCGAGCTCAGTTAAACTATATTTGTGATGCTGCACTAATGCAAAATTAGTTTTGTAGTAATTAATTAAACTCTCATGTGAGAGGCTTATGAAAAAAAACTTTGTAGACCTCTCAGCTCTACTTTGCTTTTTTCACCGCAACTACTACATACAATCTCTTCTACATGCTCGATGACTGGCATATCTTGAAAGAAAGCCTGAACCTTCTTAAACTGTTCTGAGTTTAGATTCTCAATAAACTCAACCAATTCCTTCCTAGATGTTTGCTTAGCATCATACACTGCATCATTATCAAATATACTTTCAATACACTCTATAACTAATTCCATTAAACCCTCAACGGTGTTTAATTTTTCAACATCAAGTGTACCAAATGTTTCAACTGATGGCCACTTCATTTTTAGACCTACGTCATCTGTCACCATCACTATATTATCATTATCTACATTTGTTACTTTTATATCGTTAACATTTACGTGTAGAGGATTTAACTCTTCACAATGTTCACATTTAATCTGTAGATCCATTTCTTCGCCTACAGATTTACCTCTAAGGTGTAAGAATAAATACTCAATGTCAAATGTCGTCAAGTCCTCAAGACTGTCTAAGTTATAACATACACTGATAACATCTCTTACTGCCTGTGTAATTTGCGCAGGGTCACTAGACTCTAGCGCAATCATTAATACCTTCTCTTCTTTTACCAGATACGGTCTCATCTTTAGTGTTTTACCGGTAGATGGTAATTCTATATCATACCGTGGAACACTTATTTTCGGTAATGCCATTATATTCTCCTATTATATTAAATACCAATTGTTGCGCCAATGGATATTGCAGTAGATATTACTGTATCTACTATATCCTCTGGCACATAGTTATCGTAACTCAAAGTCACACTCATTTTTTGGACAGTATTTTCACTATTATTGTCCAAAGATACCGCTGATACAGTAATCGGAAATGCATTCTCCAATCTTACACTGTATACAGGAATATTTTTATGGTTTAACTGCTGTATGATTACATCAGTTGTAAAATCTTTTTTATAACCTACTCTATAGTTTTCGACATCTACTATACCACTTAACCATGCATCAAACATATTCTTCATATAATAATCATTAGTCAGTAAGAATGTCATAGTAACATCTTCATTTATTACCCCGTAAGGCACCTTAACAGATTGTCTATCCGCGATATAGTCCATTGTGGTTATCTGTCTGCCTGGAAATTGAACTGATTCGCATAGAATAGATATATCGCGTGGGTCAGGTATCATATTTTTTAGGCTACCGCCGGATATGGCGTTTTTTGCAATAGCTCCTACTAAATCTTTGGGGTCAGAGTTAAGTAATGCTTTGATACTGTTTGCAGTAGGTGGTGCAAAAAATATTTGGAAACGGTTCTGCATTGCAAGACCGCCTTTCTTAGCTATTGTCGACTTTAGATTATCTATACTGTTCATCTTGCGTATTGTTTCCTTGAGTATCTCCACACTGATTCGGCTTTAACTTTCTTAAACTCTTCAGTGGGTAAAAATATTGCAATTTCCCATTCAGTCATAGGAACTCTTACCATTTTCGATTTGACATGCTCCATCAAATAGTGCTTAAAGCAAGGCTCGAACTCTTTATACTTTCTAACTCCTGTTAAAGTTTTATATCTCATTCTTTGCAAACGTGTTGTGTCATTCATATTTTTTGGAGCTAACTTCATGAGCTCATCAAGGAATCTTGCACGCACACCAGGAGCAAGGTAGTGCAGATTTAGCCCATAGAATCCACCCTTTGCAGGTTCTACCATGATCGTAAGAGGAAATCTATCATAGTATGGTAGAGTTGCCTTATACTTCGGATCATAGAAATACATAATCATATCGCCTACTCTAGGCTTCGTCGTAGGATCTAATGCATCATCCTTAAGTACTTTCCTACCGCCAACGTCACCTAATTTTTTGACATTACGTCTAAACCAGTTCTGAGACTCTTTCGTACGAGGAGTAACTCCAGCCCTAAATGCTTGTGCTTGTAATGTATCGAATAAACTTGCCATAATACTATTTATACTATCCTTTCAACACTTTGATACCTAAATTCTTTAAAGTATCTTCAGTCCATATTTGAAACTTCCAACCCTTATGTTCTGCATACTGTTGTGCAGCATTCCATTTAGACGTATTCTTGATATATGTGGTGACCTCATTTAGATGCTTCTTGGTCTTACGTGCAGCCTTTGGAGGTCGTGTCTGCTTCTTAGGCTTAATCTCGACCAGAATAACTTCGCCATTGGTCATCTCAATGAGCATATCAACAAAATACCTATGCAGCTTGTTATCTGTCTTGCACTTATATGGTACAACAACCTCTTCACTGTTCCATGCACGTACCTGTGGATTAGACTCTGCCCAACGGAATGCATTGCGCTCCCATAAGGACCGATATGTCACCTTGGTAGGGTCACCAACGTATTTCTTTTTGTTCTTTACTGTGTATTTGCCTTTGTAAGCCATATAAATAGATCTATAGTTATTAAATGTATTACTATTTATAAAGGTAAAAGGCATATGTCACACACAATATTAACATTTCCATCGACTCTGAGATCAAAAGTGTCAGAAGAAGGCTTTCCACATATATCATTTTCTATGGTAAGAGGCGAAATGGGAGAATTCACAGACATCCATCTATTCATTCCAATAGGTATGGCATCAAACGATAGCATGAACTATGGTAGTACAGAGCTTGGCATTATTGGTGCTGCAGCACAAGCCACAAGGCTCGGCGGAGATGCTTCAGTTGGTATGGAAGATATCATATCAAGGGCAACTGCATCATTTAAAAGTATGGGCGCTACTGCAGGAGCGGCTTCAGCGGCAGAACTTAAATCAGGCCTTGTTGTAAATCCATTTACATCGGTTACGTTCGAAGGAGTCAACGTCAGATCATTTGAATTTGCATTTAAACTTGTACCTTCATCACGCGATGAGTCAAAAATTGCCCATAAGATAGAGAATGCATTTCGCAAATACATGTATCCAAAGGCCAGAGGAGCTGGTGCACTCGAATATCCACCTACATTCCGCATCGAATTCATGGCAGGAGGCTTGCCAAACAAGTATATGCCACGTATTATCGATACATATCTTACCACAATGTCCACAAATTACAATGCAACAGGCAATTCTTTCCATACAAACGATGGTGTATTAGGTGCACCGCCAACAGAAATAGACATATCATTAACCTTCCAAGAGGTACGTGCAATCACAAGAAACGATCTATATTCCGATGAATTTGGCCTGTCATATATAGAAGGATACGACAATGCGGGCCATACGGTAGGTACACCTGGCGATATGCCTGGCGAGTCAAGTGTACCCGTAAATGAGACAAGTAATAATGCATCCGGAGGAGCATAGACCATGAGTTATTTCAAACAGTTTCCACAGTTAAACTATGACTTCGATCGTGATGGAGTCAAACAAAAGGTTGTCGATATCTATAGAGCGGCACGTCCATTGGCCGCATTTCTTGATGATCTCAATGCATATACGTTCTATGATATCAAGAATGGAGAGAGACCAGACATCGTATCACAACGCCTATATGGCACGACACAGTATTACTGGACCTTCTTCATCATGAATGACTTTCTACATGATGGATTATCTGCCTGGCCGATGAGCCAAGAGAAGCTACATAGGTATATGGCAGAGGAATTCGCCGGAACAGTGATCACAACCAATCCTGGTGTGGATGAGACCGGCGATATTGGAGTCATATTCGGATATCCTAACAGCCTATCAGGTAGATTTCAGTTAGGAGAGACTCTTACGGGTACAAACAGTGGAGCCACCGGCACATTGATCAAGAAGAATATAGACATGAATCAATTAGTCTTGCAAGATGTCACCGGTTCATTCATTGGATCCTCCGCCCCAGGACCAAGTAATGCAACAGAAACGATAACAGGTAACAAATCAGAGGATAGCGTGAACACATATGATGTCTATAAGTACCTGGATGCCCCTCATTCATATTACCGTAATGATGATCCAGAGAAGAGAGTCGTATCACTCGACATATTCATATCTGGAGGAGAGCCAACCGGACAAGTAGCGTTTCGAACCAATAGAGCCTATCTATTCGATGCAAATGAAGCAAGATCTAAGATAAGAGTCATAGATCCTAAGTATATCACACAGTTCGCAGACAAGTATAAGGCAGTGATCAATAATGAGTAGAGTCAATAGTAAGCTAGCGAATGGTTCTGAGGCATTAATACCATCATCATATAACCTGGCAGAGGTAATACTCACACCTAGTAATGGAGAAGAGCGAGATATAACAGATCTGTGTGCACAAATATATATAAGAGAAAGTCTATATGCAGGATCCTTGCAATGCGATATCAATATACTGGATGCTGCAAATGTGCTCGAAAAACTAAAAGTAGTGAGTGGAGAGGTACTGGACCTTCTGATCACGAGAAGACTAACTGGCGGACAAGCGGATGAGTACAGACATTCGTTTAGGATATCAGAGGTTACATCATTCGCCAAACTAAAACCAGGCACACAGACATATGTATTCAAATGTATCTCAGAGCATGCGTATATGTCTCAACTAAAGACTCTATCTAAACCGTTTAACAATGTACCAGGACAGTTGATACAGAATATATGTACAGATGAACTAGGCATTGACTCAGATGAGCTCTCAATCAATACAGAGACTAAACAAACTATTACTGGTGTATATCCACGTATGAGACCAATGTATCTTATTAACTGGTTAACAAGGAGATCGTATGACAACGGAAGTCCTTTCTTCTTCTATGAGACATTAGGTCAAGGTATATTCTTTGATTCCTATGAGAATATGATTAATAAGAAGTATAAGGATGAAAGTGGTAATGAGATCTCGTCCTTTAATACATATGTACATACTCCTTCATTGAATTCAACACCAGGATCAGAAGACTTTATTAAAGATTTAAAGAATAAAATACTTAAGTTAACAACCGATTTAAATATGTCTAAGTATGTTGATTGCGCAGCAGGTGCCTATTCATCTACACTACATACAATTGATATTGCGCAGAAGAAGTATGATAGGTTTACATATGAGTATGGTAAGAACCTTAAGTTAAATAAGAATGGTGTACTTCCGAGTAACCTTACCTTTGATGATAGAGCCATTGAGTCACATCGCGAATCGACTAACTTTTATGTGAGCTTGAACACTTCAGCTGTCAGCGGGGGGTCTAACTACCATGCTCCAAATGATACCGATATGCTCACAGCAAATGCATACATAGAGAATATGGATGGTACAGTATTAACTGTTAATATATACGGAGACTTTAAACTGTGTGTAGGTATGGTGATTGAGTGTGATATTATTAAATCGATAGAGAGTGATAAGAGTGAACGTGGTAAAGATCTATATCTATCTGGTAAATACCTTGTTACATCAATTGAACACAAATTTGAGGATGAGTATACTATGCAGATACTACTCAAGAAAGACTCCTATATAGAGTCATTAGATACCATAGAGAAGATATAATCATGGATTTATTTTCAAACAAATGGCCGAAAAAAAATTTTTCTCCGAAAAAATCGGCTCCAGAGGCTCGTGATATATGAAGAATTTAGATCAATTTATAGGTAGTCAGTTTACTTGGTTCATCGGATCGATTGTTGATATCGACGATCCTCTCTTATCCAATAGAGTGAAGGTGATGCCCTATGGTTTCTATGATGAGACCATACCAAAGGAGCAGCTGAACTGGTCGACTGTCATGATGCCAAATACCTCCTCTTCCTATAAGGGGTTTGGTTCGAATCATGAGCTCATGGTTGGATCCTGGGTTGTGGGATTCTTTCGAGATGGTCCAAGTGCGCAGGATGCCATTATACTGGGGTCGATCGCATCCTCGACTGATGGAACGATTGACATACCGGTTGAGGCGCAACTCAACCCTCCTACAAATAAGGTACACAAAACCGAAGCCGGCCATCTAATAGAGGTTGACAATACCTCCGATGCCGAGCGTATCCATATCAAGCATACGTCCGGAACATATATCCTTATGCATCCAAATGGAGATGTAGAGCATAACAATAAGAATCATACGAAGATTACCACTGGAGATGATACCGTCACGATCACCGGTAACTCGAACGTGACCATTGACGGAGACTGTAATCTCACAGTCGGTGGTAACTATAAGGCAGACGTCACCGGTAATATAGATCTGAATGCGAGTGGTAATGTTTCTATCACCGGTGCAAGAATTGATCTGAACTAAGATGGCTATTTCAATAGAACAATTGTCACCGACAATACGAGGTATTCCATTCGATATTGTGATTGATATACTGGATCCTGGAGATCCATTGAGTATCAATATAACGGATATATCGTTTCTTCCAGTTGGTGGAGATGACAGTGGAGTAAAGCGAGAGGTTGTATTCAATGATTCGTATAAACAGATTAAGTTATCCGGTGAGTACAAAGATCTATATGATGATGACTATGTGATATATGTTCCAAAGGGATCGGCAACTCGATTTGTAGAAGGTTATGATGATGAGAACGGTAACTATGTCAGGCCGGTTCGTCTCTCAGATGAAGCCTTTGCAGAACAGAAACTACGTTTTCCGAATCTTGTTCAACCGACAATTATAACCAGTATCGAACAGCTTCCGCCTGAACAAGATTTGATCTTTGCAATGCAGGATGAGAGAGAAGAACTATCTAAAACATACGATATAGAAATACTATATAATGAAGTAGATATAGAAGGTAATATATTGAGTAACAATATATTTATCGATAAATTGACACACACGGTTAACACAAGTACTAAAATGTTTCAAGAGGTATTACAGAACTATTTTGAAGGAACAAGTCCACCTATTTCGTATTCTAATTCTATTTCGGCCGGAGACGTTAGTGCACCAGAGCGTGTTTTAGAATTACAGACACAGTCGACTGTTGTCAACGAAGGTGAATCATTTGATATATCACTATCGACAGATACACCATATACAGAGACTGTCCTGTTACCATATACTATTACTGGAATAAGTGCGGATGATATTACAGGCGAATTAACCGGTAACTTTGAATTTGATTCAACAAAATCTTTAAGTACCATCACATTTACAACAGTCACAGACGCTTTATCAGAAAATGGACCAGAGACATTTCTACTCGCATTAAACGATTATCCAGATCTGTCGGTCAGTGTGATTATAAACGATACATCACAGAGTTCGGTGATCATATCAGAATCAGGCAGTAATGCAGCAACGAACGTTGTGTTTATAGATAGTAGTGGTATACCATTATTTGATTCACAAGGCGTTAGAATAACTAGTGATAACATTAACTTTACTGCTGCGCAGATAACTACTAAATTAGGAACTATATAATTATGACAAAACTATATAACATAATATTAAATCCTGGATATGATCAGACAGATTTGTATTCAATGGTAAGTAATGTTAAGGATGAGCTTCTCTATTATCCTAAATTTTTCCAGGCAGACTGCACCGACGAACAGGTAAAAGCACTAGAAAATCATGAAGCTGTAAACTATTGTCAATGTGAAGATGAAGTACCTACAGCCATAGACGCTGCATCAAAACCAGTAAACTATATTAGAGAACACCAAAATACACACACAGTTGGAGCTTTTCCAGCCGGAAAGCCTTTAGGTAACTGGGGTTTGATCAGACATCAGAGCCAAACAAACAACACATCGTTTAACACTGTTTCTAATTCTCAATACAATAATACATACATTGGAGAAGGCGTTGATATTGTATTACAGATTGAAAGTGTATTAAAGTATATGGATCCAGAATTTTTAACACTCGGCACAAGCAGAGTACAAACTTTTCAGTGGAATAGTTTATCTGGGATGGAAGATCTTCCTACAGTCAATTACCAACTCGATAGCACAGTAAACTCTCATGCAGAAGCAGTGGCATACATTACAGCAAGTAACACTTATGGTTGGGCCACTGGAGCTAGAATATATATTTGGCCAAGGAATCAAATGGGTGGATTTGCCACAGTACCTACTCATGCATGGCAGGCCATTAAATTGTTTCATCAAAATAAAGGAAACAGCAGACCAACTATAGTGGTAGATGCATACGGATATGCCAGCAACTCGCGTTATGGCCAGGGTGCGAGTTCAGCTGTATTTAGAGATCAGATATATTCTGAAATTGCACCCGCGGGCGCGCCTTTAACTTCAGCTGATAGACATAACCTATATAATGGAGGTATAAATGCATATGGTAATAGTTCAAGCCCTCCTTTTGGTTATATGTATGAGATAACAGGAGGATCTAATATGGATCCAAAAGCTCTGACTGCACAAAACAGAACTGATATTTTAAACTTTATTTCAGTTACATCGAATAGCCGTTACTACGTTAGTTTGATAGAACCATTAGAAGATATGATTGAAGCAGGTGTCCATCGTGTATCTGCTGCAGGTAATGATAGTGCAAAGCTTGCGTTACCTGACAATATTGACTATAACAATGGAATATTAGAATATAATAAGCAAAATCCTCCTAGAGTTGCAAGATTTCATGCATTATGTAGAGAAGGTCTTTCAATTGCGGGAGATACGATTGTAGTTGCATCATTAAGTACACAATTCGGTGTCGATTCTGGATTAAATAATAAAGAAACACTTTCAGCATTTAGTAATAGAGGTGATCGTGTTGATGCATGTGCTGCAGGAGAAGGAATCTATATGGTCTTAGCAAAGAATGGAGCGTACGAAGCTGCTGGAACATCCTTTGCTTCACCTAATCTTGGAGGAATGGCTGCATGTGTATTAGGAAAGTATCCTACCACAACGCCAGCTCAACTAAGAAAGTATTTTCGCGATCATGCGGTTGGTACAGATACACTATATGATACAGGAACGCAACCAATTCCATCATCTAACGTAGGAGATTCACCATACTACAGTGATACACTTGGATTAAGAGGTTACTCAGGTAATATTGCATACCTAGATCCTAATCTTGCGTTTAATCCTAGTACAATATCAGACACATCTATTACTTCTACAGAAACAGTATCTGCAGATAATAAGATAAACTACACAATTGCACAGATAAACACCAAACTAGGGAGTATATAATGGCCAATGATACACAGAAAGTAGCGCGCGTAGGGGATCCAGATCAAACACATTGTAGTGGACCAGTTAGAGCCATGGGTAGTTCTAATGTTTTTTGCAATGGTATACCAGTATCTCGACAAGGAGATAAGAATAGTATACATCTAAAACCACCACATAATCCTTGTAAGCCGCACACTGCCGGTATTGCTGTCGGTTCTAGTACGGTGTTTGTAAATAGTAAAGGTATTGGTAGAAAAAACGATGAAGTGTCAGACTGTACGTCTGTTGCTGATGGATCAAGTAATGTTTTTGCTGGTTAGCAAACTATGTAAAAAAGGAGTATAAATAATAGTATGTCTACAACTACAAACATTTTATCAGATCTATCGGTCGAAGGAGATGTACGAAAGGCTTCACGGTCCTCACGTCTAAAACAATGGACTGACCTAGATCTTAACTTAACATTGCATCCGATACGTAAAGACATAGTTCCTTTAAGAGATGATCAGGCTATTAAGTATGCGGTTCGTAATTTGTTATTAACTAATTTTTACGAAAAACCTTTTAACCTAGGAGTTGGTGCAAATCTAAGAGCCTTACTCTTTGAACCGGCAGATGCAATCACAAAACAAACATTGAGAAAGAATATACTTAGATCTATAAAGGCTGGAGAACAAAGGGTAGATGTTATTTTTGTTAATATAGTAGACGATCCAGATACGAACTCTTATAGAATACTAGTAAAATTTAGAATTAAAGAATACGATACTCAAGAAGATGTAGAAATCGTATTAAGGCGCTTAAGGTAAAATAATATGGCAACGAATTTAAATGTAACAGAACTTGATTTTGATCAGATTAAAAGTAATTTAAAGAACTATCTAAAGACTCAAACTGAATTTAGTAGCCACGATTTCGAAGGTTCTGGATTATCATCACTATTGGATGTGTTAGCATATAACACACACTATAATGCAATGGCTGCACATTTCGCTTTAAACGAAGCCTTTCTTGATTCGGCACAAATACGTGGTAACATTGTCACTCGGGCAAAGTTGTTGGGTTACATACCAAGGTCAGTCTTGGCGCCAAAGGCCAGAGTTAATATTACCGTTGATGTCTCTAATGAGCTTAATACTAATCCACCCGCATCCTTAACTTTACCTCGAGGTACTAAGCTTACGACACAGGTTGATGGAAGAAACTATCGATATATTGTGTTGAATGAGCAGTCTGCAGTATTATCAGATGTACAGGCAAATAAATATGTTTTTGACAATGTGACTATTGTTGAAGGTACTCGTAAAAAACTTTTATATAGAGTTGATAATGATATTGAAAACCAGAAGTATCAAATCTCCGATGACGATGCTGATACTTCAACATTAAGAGTTCTTATTCAAGCTAATGAGCAATCAAGTTCATATGATAACTATACTAGGTTTGAATCGTTAATTAATGTTGACTCCTCTAGCCGTGTATACTATATACAAGAAAATTCTAATGAATACTTCGAAGTATATTTCGGAGATGGCGTAACTGGTAAAAAACCATTAAACAATAATATTGTTACATTGGACTATATCTTTACAAATGGCCCAGATTCGAATGGTGCAAATGCATTTACCATGGTAGATAATATCGGAGGTTATGGCACTATTGCGATTACTACTCTTGCTAAATCAGATGGTGGTACAATAAAAGAAAGTAATGAGTCAATACGTTTTAATGCTCCGCTTACATTCACATCACAAAACAGGGCTGTGACTTCTGACGACTATAGAGCAATTATTCAAAAAGAGTTTACTAATATTAACTCAATTTCGACCTGGGGTGGAGAAGATAATGTGCCTGTTACTTTTGGTTCAATATTTATTTCTATCAAGCCTCTTGTTAACGATGTCTTAAATGATAATGAGAAAAACGAAATTATGAACACGATACTAAGGGGTAAGAGTGTTGTGTCAATTACTCCGATTATAGTAGATCCCAACTTTACTTACCTTGACCTTGATGTAGCGTTTAAGTATAATCCGAACTTAACTGACAGATCTCCAGTAGAATTAACGGCTGTTGTAAGAGATACTGTTTCGGATTATAACTTTAATGAGCTTAATAAGTTCGATGGAGTATTTAGACACTCGCAGTTATTAAAAGCAATTGATAATGCAGATCCTTCAATTCAAAACAGCAATGTGCGCCCATACATGTTTATGACGATTACTCCGAATAAGTTTTCTGCAAATAAGGATAATAATTTTAATCTACAGTTTACCTCGCCTTTCTTTAGTTCAGGATCCTCTACTAACTTTATTATATCTTCCACAATGTGGAGGCTCGGTGGACAGGATGTATATTTCGGTGATATTCCAATTACTGGATCTACCGAAAGACAAGTTATAGTTTATAAAGTAGTTGCCGGAGAAAATGTTACGGTACTTAATAACGCTGGTATTATTAATATAGAAAAAGGAACTATTGCACTAAACAATTTTATACCTGATAATGATTCTCCAGACACAATAAGAATTACAGTTGTCCCAAATTCATTAGACCTTGCTCCTAAGAGAGATCAACTAATTGCTATCGATCCTTTAAGAGTTCAGATTACTCCGAGCATAGATACAATATCAGTATCTGGATCTTCGGGAACAATTGATTATTCAACGACTTCAAGGCTGAGATAAAATGGCTGGAACACATAAGTATAATAATACACTGTTTTCTTCAGATATATCTTCTCCAGGATATATTGAGTCTGTTGCTTCTTCTAAATCCAGGACAAAGGAAAATTTAAGAACAGAAGAGTTAATACCATCTGAAATACTAGAAAATTCAGGAGGATTGCAATTATTATTAGAAGCCTATTACAAGTTCATGAACTTGGAAGAGTTTATATATCAACAAACTGAAACATATACAGATATCATATTAGATAACAAGGCAGTATTTAGAGTTAGTGATCCAAGGAACGAGAACGATCACTTTTTTACAGATGATGATGGAGCAAACTCTACGCTGACTTTGACTGATTCCGACGGTGTTATTGTAGACTATAGCTCACAGCTCACGGCATCCAATGTTAGTATAACTAATGGTAACAATTTACCTGGTTCATTATCACAGTCGACATCAGAAATTGGTAAAACATTTACTGTTAACTTTGGCCTGCCAAACAGTAGCGGTTATGTCAACTATAATACACAAACTGCAACTCTTATTACGCCTATAAAATATTGGGCAGGTCCTGGTGCTTCATACGCTCTCAATACGATTGAAGAGTCTATGGATATTGATAGCACAGCCTCGGCTTATCTAGAATTAATTCAGAAAGAAATCGCCGCTGTTGTTCCACGATCTATTCAAGTCAATAAAAGAAATTTATACAAAGTAATAACCGAATATTATAGAATCCGTGGTACATCAGATTCTATTGAAGTGTTCTTTAGATTGTTATTCGACGATGAAGTAGAAGTAGAGTTTCCATGGGATGAAACTCTTATACCGTCGTCAGGTAATTGGTATCAGGAAAAAAGTGTTAATTCTATTTTAGCTAGTGCTGTAAATAACAGTTCAACCTTAGTATTAACTGTAGAAAACCAAGAGATTAAATTATCATCAACATTAGCAGTTAATGATGTATATAGTATTATTGATAACATACGAGTCACTTCCGTTTTAGGTAGTTCTATTACTGTCTCCAGACCAAACCCAATACTCTTTGATGCAAGAAATGCTAGTGTGGTTGACATATCTACTAATCAGATTAAACTACCATCTACTGACATCGTTAAATTTCCTATAAACACGAAATTAACTTATACTGTTCCTGTAGGTGGTACTGCTATTGGTGGATTAGTAAGTGGTAACGATTATTTTGTAATATCAAATTCGCCGGAATTTATACAATTATCTTCAACGGAAGGTGGTTCTGCTATCAGTTTAACGTCAATGGGCTTATTAAATAAACATGAGCTGATCAGATATATTAAACTAGCCAATAGCTCAAATATTGTATTCCATCCTAAGGGAATATATCTTGACAAAAGGGGTTTCTTATCAGACACAATTAAGATACACGATAGCTTAAGATATCAAAAGTTTTCGTATCTTATTCGTACAGGTCAAAACCTTTCTTCGTGGGACTACTTTTATAATAGACTGGTACACCCAGCCGGATTTGAATATTTCGCAGAGATTTTAATCCAGCTGTTCTTAACTCGTGACGAGTTGGGAGATGACCAAAAGCTTTTAAGAGAATTGCGATATATAGGTGGGCCTAAACATGGACAGTTAACTGGTGAGAGCTATTTTGGTTACGGAAGAACGAATAGATTCACGCTGTCATCTATGCCTGATTTACAACCTGGTGTTATTGGTATCGAAGATATTCCGCTGCTTGTCGAGATGTTTGCATCGATGTTTCTACCATTTACAAGTGTTGATGTTCATAGATCCGGTAGAATGTCACTCACCGTTCCGGCTGGTACGGCCGCAGGTGCCGGAACAGTAACTGCTGTTGAGATTGCAGACGCTGGATTTGGTTATACAACTGCTCCCACAATTGTAGTTAATGGTGTTGCTCAAACTGGACAAACTATTTCACAGGCAACAGTAACATGTACAATAGATTCTGATGGAAAAATAAACAGTGCTACAGTCACAGCAGCTGGATCTAATTATTCTTCTGCGTTTGCTAATGTTAGTCCTAATCCTAATTTATCTAAGATTGCAAACATTATAGTCGTTCCGGATACTACTAAAAAGTATTCCACTCCACCTTTAATATCTTTTGATGCTCCAACGTCACAAGACAGTTTTGGGGTTTTGCTGAGTACTAATGTAACAGCGGCAGGTAAATACATATTAAAGCCGACATCAGTGCTACGGATTGAATTAACTTCAGCAGGGTCTGGATATACTTCACAACCTGATGTTGTAATAACTGGAGGTAACGGTTCTAGCGCAACGGCTATAGCATATATTGAAAACGGTTCGGTATCGAATATCGATATTATAAATCCTGGTTCAGGATTTACTGAAGTTCCAACAGTTTCTATTGTCGGTAATGCTACAGCCGTAGCGCAGTTAGTTCCATCTGAAATTACATCAGCAAGTATTACTAATCCAGGATTTGGTTATGTGATTACTCCTCAGGTATACATTGCTTCAAGAGCCAAAAATGAAGCAAGAGTGAAGTCGGATAAAATTACAAGAATACTAGAATTGAATCATACGGACATTGATCCTGAATTTACAAAGGTGACAAATCCAGTTCAGACCGCAGGTTCAGTAAGAGGTAGACAACTATATAATGGTAAGCTTTTACAGAAAGGTGTTCTTAGTTCAGGGCAGAATTGGACAGTAACCGAAACAACTCCAACTACTGATAAAATTATGGGTGGATATGAAGTAACTGCTGTCTCAGCAGGATATAGATCAATTCCATCAAATGATTATTATAGTCAAAAAACTAATATATTAGAAAATAATATGCTTTATGACTTTAATGAAACTTTAGAGATATTAGGCGACGTAGAATTACAAAGCACTTCTATAAGTGATATAAATAAATATAACGTGAATTCTTTTATTCACACAAATTAATAGGAAATAAAAATGACGGCAATAGTAACTTCTAAATTCAGAACAGTGAATGCAGAAAACTTCAAAGAAGACATAGCAAACTCAAGTGTGTACGTGGCGATCGGTAAAACTGATGCTTGGTCTAATGCAACTTCTGACACCACTGACACAACTCCATTCACCCCATACGATACAATTGATGCTTTAGTAGAAGCTAGGGAAAATATCTTTGCGATTAAAAGATTGACCGCAGGTGACGTATCTCATGTAATCCCTAGGCATACTTGGACAACTGGTAGAAGCTATATTGCATGGGATTCTGATGATCCTGATATTTTTGATAAAGCATTTTACGTAATTACCTCTGAGTTTAAAGTATATAAATGCATCTCTGCTCCAGGGGTTGGTTCGACTCAAGAGCCTACTCAAACGTTGACTGCTCCTCAGGCAGAATCAGATTTATATATTTGGAAATATATGTACACGGTTGCCGTCGCCGATGCAGAAAAATTCCTTACAACATCTTACATGCCAGTCAAAACTATTAATGTTGAATCCTACGCCAATGATGCTGCTGCTGAATTAGCGTTATCTGAAGGTGACTACGCACAATATTTAAACCAGAAAGCTTCTAGAGATGCTGTGGCTCCTTCCGCTGCAGCGGGAATAGAAAGAATTGAAGTAACTGCTGGGGGAACTGGATATTCTAGTAAGCCTAATGTATTTATTACTGGTGCAGGTACTGGAGCAAGTGTTGCTGCGGGTGATATAACACTAACCGGTGGAGCAGTCACAGCCATTGCAGTAACCGCTAAGGGTACCGACTATTCTACAGCACATATTGTAATAAGTGGCGGTGGTGGTTCTGATGCTACTGCTCGTGCTGTATTATCTCCAGAAAATGGACATGGAACTGACCCTGTTAAAGAACTAGGCGGTTTCTTTTCTGCAGTTAATACATTATTAGATGGTACTGGCGGTGGTGACTTAACCGTTGGTAATGACTTTAGGCAAATCACTCTTATTAAAAATCCGTATAATGTCGGTGGAGTTAGTATTTCTACGGCCGCAACTGCAAAAGGTTCTGCGGCATTGAGCTTTGCATCAACGACATCTTCATTTCAAGTTGACGAATTAATCACACAAGGAACCGGAGCCGCGTTGGCCCAAGCTTTTGTTGTTGAGATTGATACTGGTACTGGATATGTATACTATAATCAAAATTCAAAAACTGGCTACGGTAATTTTGTAGTAGGCACTACAGTCACCGGTGCAACATCTGGTGCTCAGGGAACTCCGAATCCTGGAACTGCTATTAACCAGCCGTATCCTTTTAATATACCGCCTGAATTTGATATTCACAGCGGAGAGATTATTTTCTTAGAAAACAGAAATCCTATTGATAGAACAGCATCACAAATTGAAGACATAAAAATTATCATTGAATTCTAATTATAAATATTAGTTAAAAGAGAGAACATATGACAACTACCAATATAAAAGCATATAACCAAACTCCTTACTGGGACGATTTTAGAAAAGTTTACTCTGGATCCTCCAGCGCTGGATCTAATGGAACTGTTGAAAGTAAAAATTATCATAGGATTTTGTTTCGACCTGGTCATGCAGTACAAGCAAGAGAGCTTACACAAATGCAAACTATGTTGCAGGCTCAAATTGATAGGCACGGTCAATACGCATTTAAAGATGGGTCACGTGTTGTAAATGGTGAAGTGTCACTTAATATAGAGTATGAATACATCAAGTTGGAGCCTTCATTCACTTACGATTTTGGTAGCGGCTCCGCAGCATACCCAAACGCTACAAATAACCTTTCTCAATATGTAGGTACATTAATTACTGGGACTAAAGGTACCGGAAATAATCAGGTTACTGCCTTGGTTCTAGATGCAATACCTGCAAGTGGAGGAGATCCAGATACTCTATATGTTAAATACCAAAAAGCTGGGGAAGATTCAACTGGTCAGCTGAACAAATTTCAAGAGGGTGAACCATTCGTTTCTATTGCTAGTGTTCCTCGCCACGGTATGGTTGCAGGCAGCAACGGCAGCAACGGCGGTGTCAATGGTTCAGGATCTAGTTCAACTATTGCTGATGGTGTAGGTTTTGGTTCTGCTGCATCAATAACTGAAGGTGTATACTTTATTTCCGGCTGTTTTGTGTATGTCGCAGATTCGACAATACTATTAGACAAATACACAAACAACCCTTCGTATATCATCGGCCTCCAAGTTGCTGAGGATATAATATCATCTGCAGATGACGAGACTATTGTTGATAATGCACAAGGCGTTCCCAATAGTTCTGCACCTGGCGCGAACAGATATCAAATACAAACTACTTTAATAAAAGAACCTATCGACATTTCGGCTAGAACTGTAGCTGAATACATTTCGCTGCTAACTATAAAAGACGGTGAAGTTCTTATAGATAAAACCGATAAGACTGATGATACCCCGCTAACAATAAGACTCGCTCGACGAACTCATGATGAATCTGGCGATTACGTAGTTAAGCCCTTTGAGATAGAAATCAAAGAACACTTAAATGATGGATCTAACTTTGGTAAATATCTTCCTGCAGCCGGAGGTAGCGCCGATAAAATAGCATTAGGTATAGAGCCATCTACTGCATACGTACAAGGATATAGAAATCATAAAGTTGGAACTAGTTATATCGACATTGATAAGCCACGTGGGTCTGACGCCACTGGTTTTCAAAATGAATCAAATACTCAAATAAACTTTGGTAATTATATTAGACTAACACCCAGTACTGTCCAAGGAGTTCCTGATCTAACAAACTTTACGCCGATACATTTAAAAGAGTCCACGACAAATATAGGTACTGCGCGTGTGAGAGGAATGGAATTTTTTAGCGGGGAGGTTAGATTATATTTATTTGATGTTGATATTACTTTATCGGGTAAAACATTCACTGATGTGAGTCACGTAGCATCACAATTGAGTGCTTCTATTGCTTTCGAAGGGACGCTTATAGCGCCTACAGCTCAAGTGCCGCAAAAGAGATTTGATGTTGGTAATAACTCCGCAGTGTTTAAGCTTCCGCGTACAGCTATAAAATCACTAGCTGATCCAAGTAGAGATACCACATATTCCATAAAAAGATTATTTACAGCTACGGTTGCTGGTGGTAATTTATCGATAACTACTGCTGTTGGATTATTCGAAGATGTCAACGACATTATTATTGCTCCAGTTGGAGCAGCTATTAAAACGGCCGTGGGCGGTAATATTACTACTGGTGGTAATGGTACTACTGGAGTTACTTTTAATGCAACAGCGATTGGCGGGTTGGCTGACGGTGATGTATGTAATGTAGTTGCCACAATTAAAAAGACCATAGCACCAAAAACCAAAACAAATACAACTTTGCCTAAAACTATAACTGTTACAAATGGAGATGCGCCTTCATATGATTTAGATCAAGCAGATATTATAGAGATTGTTTCTATAATTGATAACGCTGGTGTAGATCATAAAGATAGTTTTACATTAGATAACGGCCAGCGTGATAATTTTTATGATGAAGGAAAAATAATTAAAAACAGTGGTACCGCTTCATTAGCAACTGGAGATATGGTAGTAACATTTAAGTATTATACTCACGGAGCGGGAGATTACTTTTGTGTTGATTCATATCCTAGTGCAGACTATGCTACAATTCCTACGTTTGCAGCAACCAGTGGCAATCTAGAGCTGAGAGATTGTATTGACTTTAGGCCTACAAAATCAGGCACCGCTAATAACTTCACAGGTGCAGGAGCAGACCTAAGCGGTGCACCAAAAGTAGGCCATGCATTAACGGCTGATATTAAATATTATCTCCCTAGGATTGATAAATTGGTTCTAAAAAGAGACGGTGAATTTGAAGTTGTAAAAGGTGTACCTTCAGAATATCCACGCCCACCTGCAGATAAAGAAGACGGTTTGACACTGTATCAATTAAAACTCAAGCCGTATATATTTTCGCTGACCGATATTTATCCTGAAATACAAGATAATCGAAGATACACCATGAGAGATATTGCAGGCCTTGATAAAAGAATTAAAAACATAGAGTACTATACATCGTTATCATTGCTAGAACAATCAGCAGCCTCTGTTCATATGGTAGATGGTTCAGGTTTATCGCGATTTAAAAATGGTATATTAGTAGATTCGTTTAAAGATCAAAAAGTTGCTGACATGGCTCATCCAGAATGTAGCGAGTCTGTCGATAAAAGAAATGGATTGTTACGGCCTGAATGCCCAAGTAAAAATGTTAATTTAATTACTAAGACAACTGCTCCCAATACTGCACAAAAATCAGCATCGTTGTGGACATTACCATATAGTAGCGTGGCTCATACAATACAACCTTATGCATCCGTTGCAATTAATGTAAACCCATATAATGTATTTAGTTGGGCAGGTAGAGTTCAGTTATCTCCAGAGTCCGATGAGTGGTTAGAAACTGAAGTAAGACCTGACATTATTATAGATGACACCGGTCAATACGATCAATTTGTTATTAGGGCAGAAGAAGACGGTGTACTAGGTACTGTTTGGAATAATTGGGAAACCAACTGGACTGGCCAACAAATAGAAGTTTTCGTTGAACCGCCGATGAACGGAAATATTTCGAATGGGGGATTTGTTGAAAGAGAAGAACCTCAGAATACCCAACAAACCACGATTACAACTACAACTACAACTAATAATCAGACTCGGACTGGTTTACAGACTTCTGTAGGATTTGATACGGTTACTAAGGAAGCTTCAAACAAAGTTGTTGAAATTAACTTTATTCCGTTTATGAGATCACGAAAGGTTTATTTTAAAGCAAGCCGAATGAAACCTAATACTAAAGTAAATGCGTTTTTCAATGATATCAATGTTACAGCATACTGCAAGCAGGCCGATTACAAGGAATGGTCAAACACAACTGCCGTGGTCGAATATAGTGGGGCAACTGCTCATCCGGATTCTGGAAGTGGCGTGTTAACTACTGATAATAAAGGACAAATTACTGGTGAATTTATAATTCCTAGAAACGATAGTGTTAAATTTAAATGTGGTACTAAAGAATTTAGGTTATCAGATTCTACCACTAATGATCAACAAACAGAAGTAACTTCAGCAGAAACATCATTTCACGCTGCCGGCTTGATTGAATCTACTGAAAGGACAATCATTAGTACTAAAGTTCCAAGACTAGAAACGAATCGAGTAAATGAGTCTAGAGTTATTAGTGAGACATTTAGTAGTAGAGCGACCACGTGGGTAGATCCATTAGCACAGTCAATACTGATTGAAAAGTCTGGAGGAATATTTGCAACTTCAATTGATTTATATTTTCAAACTAAGTATGAAATTAAAGATGAGGGTGGTACTGATAATGTAGAAATTCCAGTATGTGTTAGTATTGTTGCAACTGAAAACGGCATACCTACTCAGATTGTTGTTCCTGGAACTGAAGTTGAGAAAATGCCTGCAAGCGTTACTATTTCTGCAACGGCATCCACTGCAACAAACTTTGCGTTTGAACATCCGGTTTATTTAATGCAAGACCAAGAATACGCAATTGTTATTCAATCTGATTGTGACGAATATATGGTCTGGGTTGCTGAAATGGGCGGCAATGATGTTACTGATACATCGTATAGAATTAACAAGCAGCCTCACGGTGGATCGTTCTTTACTTCTCAGAATGCTTCAACTTGGACTCCGGATCAAAGTAAAGATCTTAAGTTTACTTTAAACAGAGCTGAGTTTGGCACCGCTCCAGTAACTAAAGAAGTTACTTTTGTGAACGACACGATTCCAGTTAAAAAGCTGAGTGCTGATGCTATTTCTACAACAAACGGCTCAGGCGTCATGACCGTACGACATAAAAATCACGGTATGCACGGCTCAAACTCGAGTGTTGTAATTGCTGGTGCGACTATCATTAATGGTATCGAGGCGGTAAATATTAACGGTACGCATACGATTTCTAATATCAAACACGATAGTTATACTATTACAGCAAAAGCTGTGACCCAGAACAATACCGCTAATAATACAGGATCAGGTGGTGGAGCTTTAATAACGGCGACCGAGAATAGACATTACGACTTGCTTCATATGGTCGGTGGTAGTACAGTGTTTCCTGAGACCGATATTAGATTTTATCTCACGGCTACTACTCAAAGATCTATTAACGGAACAGAAACTGCTTACGCACAAGCCCCTGAAGTAGAGATATTATCTAATATGAATCAGTTTTTTACGACTCCTAGATTAATAGCGTCTGAGGCAAACGAAAACAGTAGTGCAAAAACATTTACAATAAGAGCTGTTTTATCTTCTAATAAAAGTCATTTAACCCCTGTATTAGACCAAAATAGATTATCAGCTACTGTTGTGCAAAACATAATCGGAGATAACGGTGTTACGTCAGAAACAAATGCATATGGTGGTTCTGAGCTTTGTAAGTATATTACTAAAAGGGTCAATTTGGCATCAGAAGCTCAAGTGATAGACCTCTATCTTTCAGCGAATAGACCTGCAGGAAGTAATATTGATGTTTATTATAGAACAGTAGAGTCCGGAACTGATGTTAACTTTAATGAAATAGATTGGATTGAAGCACCACCTGAAAATGTCATTCCGACTAATGATAACAATAATGTATACACTGAAAGTAAGTATGAAATCACACCTAGTACTGCTTTTGGTTCAATGGCTTTTAAAATAATTTTAAGATCCAAGAACTCGTCTAGACCTCCTACTGTAAAGGATTTCCGGGCTATCGCAGCGATTTAATGGAGAACATAAATGTCTGCTAACAAGATAGTTGAAGATCATCCTGGATTAGAAAGAGATAACAGTAATACGGCTATTATAAATACTAATAACAATGCTTACAACGCAAGATTGATACAAATAAATGCAATGGAAAATAAACGAAAACTTGATGAACAGCAAAATAGGGATATAAATAACCTTAAGAGCGATGTTGCTGAAATCAAGGAAATGTTACAGAAACTAACTGGTGGGAAATAATGGCTAATAAAGAAACTAGAATTTATAAAACAGATACCTTAGAATCTCTTAGACAAAAGTCTAATGAGATTTCTCTGCATCTAGGTGATAATGAGCAACTCAATGCTCTCATGGCCGATAAGACTTATGTGTATTCAGCTGGTGCTGGTGATACATTATTTGCTGGTCCTGATACTTCTTCTCCGGCTAAGACCGCAAGATTTGAAGTAAGTCCGGCCCATACTGTAGATAATACTGGCGGATACATTGTTTTAGAAGGTGTTTCATCAATTGCCTCTGCTTACATTGCCGGTGCTGTTATTTATCAAGGATCAAGTTCATCGCCATCTTGGTCTGGATATATTGTATCATCATCTACTAGTAAAATTTTAGTAAGGGATTCTTCTGGAACATTTACTACATCAGCAAATCTAACTGTAGGTACATCGACACCTCTTTCGATTCCTCACGCCAACATTGTTCGAATCGTCACTGAATCTTATCCTATAGGTATTGTAAGAGTATATAAGAATAATAGCGAACTAACTCAAGATATGACTGCTAACGGATTTCACGTAGCAAATATTAGAGCAACTATAACTCAAACCGGTTCACCGACTCTTACTAATTATACCGAAGGTGTTACGATTTATCAAGGCGCAAGTGAAACTACTCAATCTGCAGTTGAGTCAAATGCTAGTTGGTATGGTACTTTACATTCTGTATCTGATGGCGTTATAAGAGTCAAAACATATAATGGTACGTTTAGTGCTTCAACTTTAATTAGAGCATTGGGTAGCAGCGATACTATTACTGGTACTAATCACGGAGCTTTAGTTCCAGTTGATTCTACTTACGGTTCTTACGTTGAACTAAATACTCCAGCGGCTTCAGGCAATGCAATCAAGGTTTTCTCATTAGATGTTGTTGCCGCAATTAACGAATTACAAGATGACATTGGTACGGTTGAGAGTTTAACAACTGCTGCCAATGACTTAGTTTTAGCTATCAATGAACATGATGCAGAGCTGGGGACAATTACTGCTGCAGCAATGGGTACCTCAGCTTCTACAGTAAGTACTGCTATCAGAGAACATGAAGATCAAATTGGTAATGTTGATATTACCGACATTGATGCTAGCAATGATACCATTACTGGCGCACTCGAACAATTACACGATGAAGTTGGAGATGTAACCGCATCTAATTTGGGAACATCTGCATCGAACTTAACAGCAGCAGTAAGAGAACACGAAGATCAAATTGGTAACGAAAATATTACTTCTATTGATTCTGGTTCAAATACAATTACTGGTGCGTTAAATCAACTACACACAGAAGTTGGTGATCTTGCTCTTCATACAAATTCATCAGATTTAACAGAAGCGATTAATGAATTAGAAGAAGATTTATTTAATGGCGAAGGTGCAACAAAACGAACTAGATCTGATCTATTAACAACCGACACAAGTTCTATTGTAGATTCTATTAATGAATTACATAGTGAACTTTTTGTCGATGGTACTGGTGTATCATTTACTGGACTATCTGCTGACTTCTTTAAAGAAGCAATTGAAGAACTTAGAACCGAACTTGGTAACCATGCAGTATTAGATACTAATGTAACAACCGATGCTGTTTCTGCAATTAACGAATTAGAAAATGTTTTAAGAGATGATACAACTCAAAGAACCGGTTATGTTATGGGCACGAATGCTAATAACATTATTGCTGCTATTAACGAAATAGAAACAGTACTAAGAGGCGCAAACGCAAATTATACTCTTACTACTGCTGCTCAAAATGTAAGAGATGCTATCAACGAACACGAATCACAGATTGGTAATATGGTGTTTGGAACTGAGGGCCCGGTTGATGCGGCTGACTCTACTGACCTTTCAGGAGCTATAAGAGTTCTTGATGCTGAAATCGGTGATACAAGTTATACGGGAGCTGACCTTACAACTGCTATTAAAAACACGCAAGATGATATTTTAGTTAACGGGTCACTTACAACACTTAATACAACAAACACATCTATTCAAGGCGCGATTAACGAAATAGAAGCTGATCTATTTAATGCTGGTAATGCTGGATCCGGCGGATCAAGAAGAGAAATGTCTGATCTCAAAACCGCAGACAAAACTTCGATTGTAGATTCTATCAATGAAATTTATGATGACATTCATACATCAGGTTCTGTTACATTAGACACAACGGCCTCTCATTTAGTGGGTGCTATTAACGAAATCGAAGGAGTCTTTGACGCATCGGCATATGAAATTAGTGCAGGTTCAAATGCATTTAATATAACATCAGATGACTTTACTATTAATTCAGACGGAACTATTAAACTTGACACAGAAGATGGCATTATAAATCTATTTGATGATACTGTTCAATATGGTTCTTTAACTAATTCTGGTGGTGATCTAGTTATTAAATCTGGTACTTCTACAATGCTAACAGGCAGTGGAACTAATGCCACATTTAATAATAACTTAACAATAGAAAATAATCTAACAGTAGATGTTAATACTTCTATAGCTGGAACTCTTGGAGTAACTGGACATACATCGCTATCAACTCTTGGAGTTTCTGGAGACGTTGGTGTTGGCGGCAATCTATCTGTAACAGGAACGACTGAACTTGATTCAACACTAGGTGTTGACGGTAACTTTAGAGTTGGCGTAAACAAGTTTAACGTTACTGCAGCTAGTGGTAATACTCAGATCGATGGAACTTTAGAAGTAGATGGTACAACTGGAATTGATGGTAACTTTAGAGTTGGTGCTGCAGGCGCATCTAAGTTTGATGTTGTTGCTGCTACCGGTAATACTCAAATTGATGGTACTCTTGAAGTTGACGGAACTGGTGGAATCGATGGTAACTTTAGAGTTGGTAATAATAAGTTTAATGTAACAGCAACTTCTGGTAATACTCAAATTGATGGTACGTTAGATGTTGATGGAAACTTTGAAGTTGGAGCGACTAAGTTTAATGTAACAGCAGCTAGTGGCAACTTTGTGGCTAAAGGAACTGGTACAATTGACGGTCATACTGATCTTAATTCAACTGTCACGGTCGATGGTCATGGAGAATTTAATTCAACGGTTAATGTTGATGGTATTACGACAATAAGTAACGCTACTGAATCTTTATCAGCTGCTACTGGAGCTCTTGTAGTGACCGGTGGAGTTGGTATTGGAGAAGATCTATATATCGCCGGAGATCTTTATGTCGAAGGTGATAGTGTAACATTAAATACTGAAACATTAACTGTTGAAGATACATTAGTTCTTGCTGGTAACGGTTTAACTTCTGAACCGTCAACTGGTGGTTTTGGTTTTGAAGTTGGTCCAATCACAAGTCCTAGTGGTGTTGCTTCTAACGTAACAGGCGCTCATAGTATTGTATATAACTATGGTCACGATAACGGCGATGGTACTTATGGACAATGGCAAGCCGACGGTTCATTAATTCTTTCTAGCGCAACACTAGACACTCCCTATGTTGAGGGTGCTAGTTTTGGTCCAAGCGATGACTTAACGTTTAATGCAGGCAGCGGCCTTAGCGAAACTGTTGTTAAAACAGGTTCTACAATCGTTACTGAGTATGTTAATACTGATAGAGGTTCATCACAGAACATATTTAAAACAGTAACAATTAATACGACTCCTGCTAGCAATGTTGTAGCTGATAGTAATTCTGATACTCTTAACTTAAGGGGTCTTGATGCAATCACATTAACGTCTGTTCCCGGAACAGATACAATTAGTATTGACCATGACAATTTTGGTACGGCTGGAACATATGGTATTACAGGTACGCAAAACGGCCAATACATTAAGTCAATTATTACTAATGCGCAGGGTCACGTTACGGCTGTAACATCTTCTAATTTTGATACAAGATATCAAGCAACAAACCCATCTTGGCAAATAAACGTTAATAACTTAAAAGTCGATGATATATACCCGGCCCATGCAGTTGATTTTATCGAAGGCACCGGCATTGATATCGCGGGTGTGTTAAGTGGATCTGAAAGCAATATTACAATCTCTCACCAAGATACCTCAAGTGTAGCGAACCTTAGTCAAAATAATAGCGGTAATACGTTCATACAAGATCTTGCTTTCACGTTTGATACTTTCGGTCACGTGACCGGAGCAACGGCTTCTACTGGAACTGTTGCAATTGGTAATGGCACATTTTCAGTAAGCGGTTCTTCAGGACTATCTGGTTCTGGTTCAATGACTGCAAACCAATCGGGTAATAGTTCTGCTTCATTAACTAATACTGATAAAGGTTCATCTCAGAATATATTTAAAAATATCGCAGTTAGAAATTTAGCAGACACTACTTTAGGAACTGTCGTTGCAGATAATAACAATGATACAATTTATCTTGATGCAGGAAACTCCGGTATTACATTAAGTGTAAATGCTGGAAGTGATCATATTTCTATTAATCACGCAGACACTTCAAGTCAAAGTTCTGTAAATAATGGTGCGAGAACATATATTCAAGATATTACTCTTGACACTTATGGTCATATTACTGCCATTTCATCAGCTACTGAAAGTACATATGACTATGAACACCCAGAAGAAGACGGTGATGACATTAATATCGATACTGGGGCATTAACTGGCGCTACAGTAATTTCTGATTTAGATTTTAATATTGAAACTAATACTCTTGGTCATGTTACTGATGCTAACGCAACAGTTGCTACAAGAAACTTAACACTTACTGATCTTGAATGGGATGGTTGGGATCTTTGGATTGAAGGAACTAAGAGAGCTGATATTAATGTTGATGGAATTGTTAACTTTACCGATGATGGATTCTTAACAACAGGCTATCTTTCTACAAATAATACTATATCTTATGGTCATCCAACTTCTCCGCTAAATGGAACATATGGTGGTAATAATAATGGTATAGTAATTGAAGCTGTTACTGTTGATACTAGAGGTCATCTTACTGCAGTTGCAACTAGAGATCTTCATAACTTTTTCGACAAGTATTACGATTGGAATGTAACTGCTGATAACAATGCTGCTAAGTCAGTACAATCCAACTATACACTTGATATTGAAGGTGGTACAAATATTAGTACTGAAACTAGCGGTAGCGGTAGTACACCAAAAGTTACAATTAACTTTGATGATCCTGGATTCCTTACTACACAAAGATCTGCTACATTTGATGCGATACAAAATAGTGGAAGTAATAGTAATCCATTCTTAAGTATGACAGACGCAGCTGAACATAACGTAGAGTTACGTGGTGGAAATAATGTTTCAGTTACTAGAGTAAACGATCATAGAATAGATATTGCTGCCACAAATACTGACGTTGATGTTACTGATGCTAACCTAAGAACAAGGCTTGCCGGTTTCTATACACCCACAGCAAATCCACAACCTCTTTATATTGGAGACAGCGGTAACAATTTACCTCTAATCGTCAGAGGTGATCTGACGGTTATGGGTACTCAGACGATCATGAATACTGAGACTGTTACTACTCATGATAATAAGATTGAGCTTAACTCAAATGCGGCTTCTACTCCTACTGAAGATGCTGGCATAATTATTAATAGAGGATCATCTACAAACGCACAAATTTACTGGAGTGAAGCAAACGACAGATGGTATCACACCTATGGTGATGGCGGTACTGCATATGTAATTCCGCTTCCATCAGAAAGTATGAGCGGGTTTACTATTCACGATGGTGATAGTACACAAAGAACAATCGCTGATAATAAAGAAATAAAATTCCAAGAAGGCATTACCAATGTAGTTGCAAGTGACAATAACAAGGACTATATTAATATTAATTGGACTGACACAAATAGTGGCTCAGATGCTGATCCTTATGACTTAGACTTCGCTCACAAGCTTACCACACGCACCAATATCTCAAACACTGCAGCACCAGGTTCGGCAGGATCGTTTGCTGCAGTTACTGGTTTAGGCTCAAATGCTACAGGTCATGTTACATCAGTTAATACTACTACAATTACATTACCTACTTCTGACAATTACGCATCTTGGACTGCTAAAGACGATGATGGTTCAACATATACAATAACTTCAGGAGATACTCTTCAATTCAACAATGGCAATGCAGGCATTGATATTGACTTTAGCGCTGATGACGTACTTGATATTACGAATACTATGCATACTAATAATACTGCCATTAAAGATGACAGCAGAAACACATTAGGTGTAACAAGACTATATCGTAGAGATGCCAACAACGACTACTCTGTTCAAACAAATTGGACTGGTACTTATTGGCAACTTGAAGGCTATAATGCTGATACTTATCATGCACCAGTAAGAGTAGAAAAATCAGAAGTTGCAGACTCTGCACTGAGTGTTGCGTATAGTAATGTCACAGGCACTCCTACTATCCCAACTGTCGGTAATGGTACGGTTACTATTGCTCCAGGTTATGGGATGAAAGTTAATACTAGTCTTACTGCTAGCCAAGCATTCTCGATGAATCAAAGTAATAGTGAAACAATTACACTTGCTGTTAATGGAACTGATGCATCGACACCTAGTACTATTGTAGTTAGAGATGCTTCTGGAGATATTAACGCAAGACTATTTAGATCAGAGTATGATACAACCAATGCTTCTATTGGTTATATAATGACACAGGTTGATACAGTTTCTAATAACTATATCAGACCATCTACTGCTGCACAGATTAGAACCTTCTTAAATGTTGCAGATGGAGCAAATAACAGTAGTGCAGATACGGGTACTCCTGCAATACTAAGTAATGGTTCAACACCATCATTAAATAGTGGTATAAGTGCAGCAGAAGTTAGGTCGATAATTGGAGCTGGTACAAGTAGTTCAGATACAACATATTTGGCTGGTGATGGTATAACTCTAAGCGGTACGACATTTAATTTAGATTCTGACCAAAGAGGCGTTATATCATATATCGGTACTAGTAGTAACTACATGTATCCTGAGGGAATATCTAAAATAGATAGTGCCGGTGGTTTCCATTGGGATAACAACACAGGCCCAGATATTGAAATTATTGGCGTTGGCGCTACCGCTAGTTCTAGGATTAGTATTAATGTTGACGTAAGTGGCACTATGACGGAAGAATTCAGGTTTGGTAATGATGGAACATTTCATGCTGATGGAGATGTTATTGCATATTCATCAACAACTGCATCAGATATTAAACTAAAAGAAAATGTCCAAAAGGTTGAAGGGGCATTAGAATTAGTATCACAACTAGACGGAGTTACCTTTGATTGGAAAGATAAAGAAAGAGGTTCTTCTGCTGGTGTAATTGCACAGAATGTAGAAGAAGTATTACCTTCAGCTGTTAGAGATGTAGATACTTTAGGCGAAGAAGGTCAGACACATAAAGCAGTAGATTATAACCAACTATCTGCACTCTTTATCGAAGCAATAAAAGAGCTTAAAGAAGAAAATAAATTACTTAGAGCTGAGATTGAAAGCTTAAAAGATATAAATAGTTAAAGGAAATACGTAATGGCGATATATTCTAATTTATCTGTAGACCAAGGGAGTAACTTTGCTGCTCAGATTGACGTAACAGATTCCGACGGAGATTCGTTAGATCTTAATGGATATACAGCTGAGGGGCAGTTAAGAAAGACTTATACGTCAACAACCTCAACTGCTTTTACCTCAGAGATATTTAATGCTTCTGGCGGTGTTGTAAAAATATCGCTAAATGCTGCAGCGACTAACGGGCTAAAGGCAGGAAGATATGTTTACGATGTTGAAATTACAAAAACTTCGACAGGTGATATAACACGAATTGTCGAAGGACAATTAGAGGTTAGACCAGGAGTAACAAGGGCAAGCTAATGGGTATAAAAGCTAAAGTTAGAAATACAGGAAAATTAAAAGGTAAGGCTAACGCACAACAAGAAATTGTAGCTACTACTGTGAAGATCCAGGCAGGCGAATTAAGGCTGGGTGATCTTTCTGATGTAAACACATCGGGTCAGAGTGATGGTGTTATGATGATGTATGATGGCACCGCTGGAGAATATAAAGTTACAGCTCAGATTGAAAATGAAAATCTGAATATAATAGGAGGCACGTACTAGTGGCTAATTTAACAAGAATAAAGATTTTAACTACAGGTGCAACCACCAGCGCACCTAGTAATATTAAAACAGGTGAATTAGCATACTCATATGTAGCTGGTACACAGGCAAACAATGGTGATAGATTATATATTGGTACTGGAACAGAATCTGGTGGGGTTGCTTCTAGTGTCGATCTAATTGGTGGTAAGTATTTTACTGGCCTACTCGATCATGTCCATGGTGCCACAACCGCCAACTCTGCATTAATTGTAGATGGTAACAAACATGTCACAAGTTTAAATATTGGATCTCTTGCTCTTGAAGCATCTGGAGGTACGGGTCAAGTTGTTACAAGTATTTCAACATCTACAACTTTAGCCGGCGCTTCAAACGCTCAGTTAGTTACAGCACTAGCCGCCAAGACTTATATTGATGCACAAGTCACAGCTCAAGACTTAGACTTTGCTGCTGATTCCGGAAGTGGTGCAATTGATCTTGATTCTGAGGTAATGACATTTACTGGTGATACTGGTATTACTACTTCTGCTTCAGGCAATATAGTCACAATTGATCTAAATGATACTGCGGTAACTCCAGGATCTTATGGTTCAACTACACAAATTCCAACATTTACAGTAGACCAACAAGGTAGATTAACAGCTGCTGGACAGGTTGCTGTCGCGACAGCATTAACAATTGACGGTGATACTGGTGCGCAAGATGTAGATATTCTTACTGATGATTTGCAAATACTTGGAACAACCAATGAAATAGAAACCGCTGTAACTAAGGTAGGTACGGATGTAAAAGTTATAGTTGGTTTGCCCAATGATGTTACTGTAGGCAATGACTTAACAGTAACCACTGACTTAGATATTGGTGGTTCGAAATTCACGGTTGCAGGAGCAACTGGTAATACAGTTATTGATGGCAACTTAAATGTCAATGGCTCTTCTATTAATCTCGGTAATGGCCTTACAGATAATGTAGTTATTTCTGGTAACCTTACAGTACAAGGTACAACAACCACAGTTGAATCAACAACTGTAACATTAGACGACCCAGTAATTGCATTAGCAGATAATACTACTTCAAATACTTCTGACGGTCTTGATCGTGGTGTAAGATTTAAGTGGGGAACAGGTTCTGCAGTTGCAACTGGTTTCTTTGGATTTGATATACAAACAGAAAGATTTGTATTCACTAAGGACGAAGATTTAAGTGGCGGTGAAAATGCTTCCGCACCATGGAGTGATGCAGAATTTGGAAACATCTATGGTACTGGTGCTGATCTTGGTAATATCACAATTGGTATTGCTGATGATCAAACCATTACAACAGTATCTGGCAATTTAGTACTTGACTCTAATTCGAATGAAGTTGTTACTAATGCTAACTTAACCGTTAACGGTGATGTTGATATCACTGGAACTGTGACACTTACTAATGATCTTGCAGTTCTTCACGGTGGTACTGGAGTATCAAGCTTTACTGGTAATGGTGTATTCATATCAAATGGTGCTGGTACTGCTTTATCACAAGTAACTGGTACTCAAGGTAAACTGATACAGTTCAATAGTTCAGGTGTTCCGTTTGCTTCTGAAATAATTGATGGTGGAACTTATTAATCTAGCTTTTTTCCTATTATAAATAGTATTATAACACATATATATGTGAAAGTACATACATTTTTTAATTAATATCTCTTATATAAGAGTTGAAACATAGGAGCCAACATTGGCCAGATTATCAGACATTCGTTTACGACGCTCAGCCGTCAGTGGGTCTATACCCAGTACATCTAATTTAAACCTAGGGGAACTCGCGCTTAATACTGCAGACGGTAAAGTCTACATGAAGAAGAGCGTAGGCGGTACTGATACTGTTGTTGAGGTCGGCGGTAATGCTCTTTCAGCCAGCTTTACTGCATACGAGTACACAGCAACTGCTAACCAAACAACATTTTCCGGATCTGACAATAATTCAAATACACTAGCATATAATACAGGCACTCCTCCTAAAGTTCAAGTCTTTATGAATGGTATTCTTCTTGATGAAGGTTCTTCTCAAGACTATACCGCCTCGAACGGAACCTCTGTTGTATTAACCACTGCAGCGGGTGCTAGTGATTTAGTGCAAATTCATGCATACAAATCTGATATTTCTAATATAACTGATATAAGCTTTGACGATAATGTCAAACTATCTCTTGGTGATTCTCAAGATTTACAAATCTACCATTCAGGCTCTAAGAGTTATATTAAAGATGCTGGAACTGGTAATTTAGCTATATTAACAAGTACACTAGAATTAAATAATGCGGCAGATTCGCAAAACATGATTGTTGCGAATGACGGTGGTGCTGTAAGCCTTTACCATGCTGGTTCAAATAAACTAGCCACAACATCGTCAGGAGTAACAATAACAGGAACGGCTGTAGCGACAGCATTTACCGGCAATCTTACCGGCAATGTAACAGGTAATGTTACAGGTACAGCATCTACAGTAACTACTGCGGCTCAAACGGCTATAACTTCAGTAGGATCATTGACTGGATTAGATGTTAATGGCGCGGTTACTATTAACGATAATCTTTCATTGGATGGTTCAAATAAAGAATTAAGATTTTATGAAGGTTCTAATTATGTAGGTTTCGAAGCTGGTGCGTTATCTGCTGACCAAATATGGGTTCTACCCACGGCCGACGGTTCTGCTGGACATGCACTTAAAACAGATGGTTCTGGTAATTTAAGTTGGGGTCTGGCAGGTGGTAATGCATTCGAAACTATCGCAATATCAGGTCAGTCAAGTATTGTAGCAGATTCTATTAGTGATACATTAACATTCGCTGGTGGTTCTGGTATTACTCTTACTACTAATGCATCTACTGATACTATTACAATTACTAATACATCACTGGGCGCAAATGCATTTGGTAATGTGGCAGTTTCTGGACAAACAACAGTTGCGGCAGATTCTACAGGTGATACTCTTACATTGGTTGGACAGAATGGTGTTACCATCACAACCAACGCGAGTTCTGATACAGTAACGATTGATGGACATACATCATATGCTCCGTTTAATACGGATTTATTTACAGGTAATGGTTCTACTACAGCCTTCGTATTAAGTAGTACTCCGAGTACAGAAGATAATTTAATTGTATTCTTAGAAGGTGTATATCAGAATAAAAATTCATATTCATTATCAGGTTCTACTCTTACGCTTACTCCCGCAATTTCAACAGGCCTGGAGTTAGTAGTACATCAAATCGGGGATGTAGTTTCTGGAGTTGGTCTATTAAGAAATAACTTTACTGGTGATGGAAGTACCACAAACTTTACGTTAAGTCAAGATCCATTACATGAAGATAATCTCTTTATATACTTTGATGGTGTATATCAGAATAAGAGCGAGTTTAGTGTCAGTGGTACTACTTTATCATTCAGTACTGCTCCTGACAGTGGAGATGCTATTGAAGTTATAGTACCTAAGATGACTGAAATACAAACTCCTAGTGTTAATGCTATTGATGATGCGACGCAATTTAACACTGCTAATATTATACCACAGGTTGTTACGTCAACTTCTATTTCATCTACTTCGGCCACTACTATTGCCAGCCACGCAGCTGCAACATATAGAACAGTAAAATATCTTGTGCAATGTACCCAAGGGACAGATTATCATTCAACAGAGATTAATTTAATACATGACGGAACTACAGTATACATTACTGAATATGGTTCACTGTGGGATAATGCGTCATTAGGAACATTCGATGCTACTATTTCTGGTGGTAATATCTTATTACAAATTACGGCTGGGAGTGCGTCAAGTATGACAACTAAAGTTATATCAACAGCAATTCCTTTATAAATAGAACTATATAAACACAACGGTGGAGAGTGAAACCAAGTGGCAAATAAAAACTTTACAGTAAAGAACGGATTAGAGGTTGGTGGCCAAGAAGTCATTAGTTCATCGGGTGTAGTAACATCAGCAGCGCTTGGTGGCCAAGTACTCGGAACTTCCTCAAGTCCATCCTTTGCGAATATTACTACAGCAGGATATTTAAGAGGGCCAGCATCATTTGTTATTGATCCAGCCGCCCATGGAAATGATACTGGTACAGTAGTTATTGCTGGTAACCTTCAAGTAGACGGCACTACTACAACAATTAATTCAACATCACTTACAATAGATGATAAAAAGATAACTATTGCAGAAGGTGCAGGAAGTAATGCTGCAGCAGATGAATCTGGAATTGAAATTGGTGTTGGTGCAGTTGGTGCATCTTCAAATCCTTCGCTCTTATATGCTTCAAGTGGTGATAAGTTTGTCTTTAATAAAGCCCTAACTGTAAATTCAGGAATAACTGCAGATAACATTACTATTG
>ERZ1046148.110-NODE-110-length-48702-cov-9.284745_pt1 | contig 48702 bp, 35 predicted proteins | sample MGYA00383090_ERZ1046148 | MGnify/ENA primary metagenome ERZ1046148 (study PRJEB29581, sample SAMEA5548360) | metagenome | biome: marine; feature: coastal; material: water | depth 25 m | study: Short-term variability in the microbial, nano- and picoplankton... | reverse complement strand
TGCTGGGTAGCCACGCCCTGATGGATAAGAGCTGAAAGCATCTAAGCTCGAAGCCGCCCCAGAGACGAGACACCTCAGAACGCTCGTAAAAGACGAGTTTGATAGATTGCGGATGTAAGTACGAAGCTTCGGCGACGTATTCAGTCCAGCAGCACTAATTGTTCGAGCATCTTTTTCATTATGTATCCGCACCTCGAGTGCCCTTCGTCTAATAATTCATGCCAATTCACCGATGCGACATTAGTCGCGTCCATATCCAATTCGAAAGGAGATGGGTGCACGGTCATAGCGGTGGAGTTTACCCGGTCTCATCCCGAACCCGGAAGTCAAGCCCTCCTGCGTCTGTCCCAATACTGTGGTACGAGAGTCCACGGGAACGGCGGTCACTGTGCTCCACTCCTTTCCTCTTGGTATCCCCGATCCTCATTTTCCTACTCCTAGGTTTCAAACCACCTCTGAGAATCCACACGGAGCGATATTCATGCCAATTGACACCCTTGACATTCTCGGGTCTGATCAGATTGGTATTCACCTTGCATCTGTTGGCAATGTTTTGTTTCATCCCCGTGAACTCCCTTCACCGACCATCGAAAAGTTGGAAGAAGTTGTTCAACTTGAACTCGCACCAATTTCTATCGGTGGATCAAACTTGATTGGGGCCCTTCTGGCAGGGAATTCCAATGGAATGGCTGTCGCTGATATCGCAACCGAATCTGATATTGATGCTCTAACAGCCTACGGTGACGTTGTTGTTATGGAAGGGGGAGTAAATACTGCAGGTAACCTCCTTCTTGCCAATGAACAAGGCTGTGTTGCATCCCCGAGCATTCCTCAAGATGGACTCGAAGTGCTTGCAGAAGTACTCGGTGTTGATATCATTGCTACTACAATCGGCGGCCAAGATGTAGTCGGCAGTCTTGGTGTTGTCAACGATCAAGGCGTTCTACTTCATCCAGATGTAGCTCCAGACGAAGTTCTCCTTATCGAAGAAATTCTAGGTGTTCCTCCGATGGTTGGTACTGTTTCTTTCGGCTCACCATACGTTGGAGCAGGTGTCTGTGCCTCGAACAATGGCGCACTTGCCGGCAGCGAAACCACCGGTCCAGAACTCAATCGTATCGAAGACGCTCTCGGTTTAATCTGAGTTTGTACAACAAGAATGTTCAATAGCCGCTCTAATGGGTTATCTAACATGGGTGAGATGCTCTATCAAGGTAAAGTGAAGCAAGTTTGGTCAACAGATGACCCGGATATTCTAGAATTTCGATTTACGAATCAAATTTCTGTTTTTGATCAGATTATTCCGTCCCTCATTCCTCGTAAGGGTGAATCGTTGAATCGAACTACTGCTCACTGGTTTAAACTCGTGGAACAAGAAGGAGTGTGTGGAACTCACCTCGTTGAATTGAACGCACCAGATCGTTGTCTCGTTCGTAAAGTAGAGGTTATCAAAGAACCAGGTGCAATCCCTCGAGATGCAGAATGGGTATTTGTTCCTCTCGAATTCATTGTCCGTCATTACCTCTCTGGCTCGGCATGGCGTCGGTTCGAACGAGGTGAACTTACCGCTGAATCTCTAGGGGTTTCTGAAGATGCAGAATATGGGGTAAAACTCTCACAACCATTTGTTGAAGTAACAACCAAATTCGAGGCATATGATCGCAATATTGATAGAAACGAAGCATTAGAAATTTCTAATATTACAGAACAAGAATTCGATTCAATCGTTCAAGCAGCCCTCAAGGTGGATGAAATCATTGAAAGGGAAGCAGCAAAGAATGGACTCATCCACGTTGATGGTAAGAAAGAGTTCGCACTTGGTCCTGGCAGAAAAGTTGTTCTTGTCGATACATTCGGTACACTCGATGAAGATCGCTGGTGGGATGCTGAAGCATATTCATCCGGAGAATGCATCGAACTATCAAAAGAGTTTGTTCGTACTCACTACATTAATTCTGGTCATCAAGCTGAGTTGAAGGCTGCTCGAGATGCAGGTACTGTAGATCCTGCTATTCCTGCTCTTCCGCAAAACGTCATCGTTGAAACAGCATCTCTTTATTCATCAATGTATGAGAGATTGACTTCTGATCAATTTTGATTACTCGTGTTGTCTATGGATGAGGCCTGCTCCTCTTCTCTCAGCTGCCATTAATAGAGCGTTAAGATGACGTACTGCGTCTCTGACACCTCCGTCCAGTGGCTCCTCTCTAGAAACCATCCAACCGCTTCCTAGTAGCATTGATCTCAACGATTTAACTTCTTCAAATGTGAGATACCCTAGGATAATTAAACCCGCTTTTCCTTCTTGAAATTCTTTATGACCTGTGTTCATTTCTGAACATCGCTGTGTTAGATATTCCAGATGTTCGACTAAATCTGAATACAAACCCTCGGATTGACTTGGTATCGATACAATGTTGTCCAAGATGTAATCCAAAGAGGATCCTGTATGGTGTGGGAATCTACCGAACCGTTCACGATTCTTATTTTCACCAAGCATAATTGGGGTTGAATCACGGTTTAACATACGCACAGATGTAAACAAAAGGGTTGCATCATCCCATGCAATCTGCAACCTGTCTTCCATTTCTTCTAGTCCTTGAGCACGTAACCGAGATGCAATAGCGTCTCGTTTTACCAACTGTTTCCACAATTGACTATTTCCTTTACGAACTTCTAATAATGCCCTAAACGTTTCATCAAGATTTTCCGAAACACAACCATCTAGCGTGTAAAACGCTGTCGTGCTAGAATTTGACTGGTTCATGCCCTTCGCAGAACTTCCTACCTATTGAGGTATGTAATCTTCCTTTAATCAAAAAACTTTGACATCCTGTCCTCGATGCTCGTTGTTTCTACAACTTCTTCATCAGGATTTAATTCTTGACGAATTGTATCAAGTCGTCCTGATGGACTTAGATCGGATTCTACTTCTGGTATCTCTTCAATTAGTGAAGCGGTTTCTTCTTCAAATTCAACTTCTTCTTGTATGTGCTCAATGGATATGTCATCTTCAATATCATCAATTTCACTGACTTCATTTCCCTTCTCAGGCTTCGATGACTTTGGTTTAGTTCTGATCATTTCTTGTAATACCTGAGCATCTTTTCTCTGCATTACGAGTGCATATAGACCTACAATGAGAATGGTCACTGATGTTCCCCAAAGTAAATTGTTCGTTGTGACTAAACTTTCACTTTCCTCAACATAAATCGCAGTTGCTGTGTCATCTTCGGAATCATCGTCTATGTCAAATGGAGAGTCGCATCCAATTGTGGCCGACAAACTCTCTTTATCAGAGATGTCAGGATTCTTGATTTTTACAATCGGTGCAAACTGAGATCCTTCGACATCGACAATGCGTTCAACACGATATGAACTGGTACTACTGGTGACGGTGAGAATACAATTGACATCACCAAGGATCTCATAATTAGTGCGTGTTATGGCTATGTCAAGGTCACCAGTGGCGCTGAAACTTGCTATTCCAACATTCCAATTTGACTGTCGAGATACTTGCGTTGTTTCGATAGAAATCACCTCGGCCCCATTGCCATCATAACCAACGATTCGAATTATCATCTGGCCTGGAATGGGGTCCCATTGTGCAACAGATAGATTGACGACTCTGGATTCATTTCTTTGAATTGTAAACGAACTCATGTCAAGTGGAATTGTTTGTCCAGTGTTAGTTGAACTAACGAATGTCAAGCGTGTCTGGTCATTTGTGTCTCCTGTGACACTGCAGGATACAACAGTTCCTGTTAACGGCGATCTTCCAAGATCTTGGAATACATTGGTGATGAATTGACATGAAGCAGATACTTCTGGTAACGGTAATCCAATGCTGACAAATTGAATGGACTCAGTGGCAGATGATACAGTTCCAAAGTTAACCTCGTCTTCCAAAACCACTCGGTACTCTCCCTGATTCATTGTTGTGCCAAGCGCTATAATTTCGTTCGATTCGCTTGAATCCATATGTAACGTAAAGGCTTGAATTGAACCATCTGAACCAAATAAGACTGGGCTCGATGCAAATGAGATATTCGAATATTCCACCGTGATGGACTCAAGATAGATACCTAGCTCTGGATGTGTTATCTTGAGGTCAATTGTCAGAGATTGTTTGTCCCATTCTGCTGCTGGTATAATTTCGAATGGTATGCCTCGTACTTCATGCGGGGACAAAGACGCTGTTTGCTCGCCTGAGATGTTCCATCCAAGGGGCAGGTCCTGAAGTGCAATTGTCACATAGCTCATGGTATTGCCAGTATTCTCCATCCATGCGAGAGGGTAGCCCCCCTCGTCACTAACAAACCAAGTTTGGCTTGCGTTGAGGTTGAACTTAGGTGAGGCTGATACTCGAACAGGAATCTCAAATTCTTCTAAACCTTGACCAACTCCATCAGACACACGAATTTTTACGATGTTCACTTCGCCAGCAATGGCACTATCTGGTGACTCAACAAAGATGTCGATCAATTCTGTTTGCCCTGGTTCCATAAGAATCCCATCCGGAAGTGTCGTGTTCCATCCTTGTCCTGATTTGGTAAAGTAAGGTACGCTCGGTGAGTTTCCGAGTTGTACAACCTCCACCTGAATCGTGTCGCCTCCTGGAAGAATTTCTAAATCACTGTTTGCAAGATTCACATGCCATCTCGCAGTTTTTTGGACTTCTAAGGTGACTTCAAATTCACCGAGTTCATATCCAGCAGAGTATATTTTGTAAGTAATAGTAGCGATTGAATCCTCCCAAGCAAATGGGATCATCTGTGTAATCGATAGAACTTCTGAAGCATTCACTTCCACCTCCAAAGAATCAACGGGAGAGTGAAGGTCCCATGTTGAGGTATCATTCGTTGTAGTTGTGATACTAATGTGTGGGACCAGTTGTACAGTGTCTACAAAGTTTCCAATATTTGTGACTTGTATTCCATATTGGAACTCTTCGTTTGGCAGTACTTGCATGCTTTGGCCAAGAAGTGATGTTATGTCCCAAGAATGACGTTGTTCGGCTTCAATCAGTAATTTCGTAGAAGCAAATACACTTTCATTAACAATTGACGACCATGTAAATTCTATTTCAAAAGCCTCTGAAGCTGGGATTGAAGAATCAAGTGTCATCTCTACTGGCATAATTGTCGTAGCGAGTGGTGCTAATGTTCGCTGTGGGTTGAAGAAAGTGAATTGGACATCATCAGAAGTGATGTTGTCTGTGGGTATAACCTGCGCACTGAGCAGATATGTGTCCTCCCCATTCCCTGGGTTGTCGAGTTTGATGAGCAATTGATGGGGGGTGCTGACATTGAAACCTGTAGGTTCCACCATTGGGAGTGGGTCGATGATGCTGATCGCAGAGCGATGGATTTGCAAGACGTGGACACTCAGCAAAAAGTCGTGATTCTCGACAGGAACATTTTCAGCAGTGTTGAACACCAACCGTTGAGGTGGTGCATCTGTTGGGATATATACTTCCAATGACGCACTGACAACCGTGCCTGCTGATCCTGAAATCTCCAAAATACCATTATTGATACTTGCACCCGATGTTGCATTCCACTGCCAATTTTGCAGATATACTCCTGCTAGATTCAAGTCCCAAGTTAGGGAGCCACTTGAAGGCATTAATGCCTGGATTTCAAATGATTGAACACTCGAAGGAACTGAGCGAATGTGCACTGGTGATGAATGAGTTCCAACTGCAGTTAAGTTAACTTCCAGAGATCGGCATAATGTCTCTTCTCCGCTTCCTATGCACGTTGTAAGTGTAGTAAGTGTTGATGTCCCTAGACTTGCTGAGGAAGGGACGTCAAGTAAAATGGTCAATTCCCTTTTCTCTCCAGGTTGAAGAGTTATGGAATACACATCATTCGTTCCATCATTGAGGACTGGAGTCCCACCCCATGACGGATTCGTCCAATCTATTGAGGTTGTAGTTTCCTGAGCATTACCCAAATTTTCTATCATCACATATGCTTCTGCAGTGTTGCCTGGGATTCCATAGCCATGGGAACTTGCTAGGCCTTCAGGCCCTACTAATGAAAGGCCGCGAGTTCGTAACGCTTCAATTGGTACCGAGAGGGTGGTATTTACAGATTGATCAATGTCGAGTGTTGCAGTGACGTCGATGTATCCATCTTCATCCCCCAGAGCATCCTGTGGGAGTGTAGCAACAAAGGTAAGCGGGACTGACGATGACGGAGCTATCTCAATGCCCGAGAGCGATGTTCCCTGCAGTGGTGCTACATTCCAGCCCTGTGGAAGGTTTGTGGTGTCGTATGTAACTGTCCATGATGCGCTTCGTGAGCCAGTACCCAAGAGAGAAATTTCAAGATTCTGGCTCATTCCAGGATTGATTCTAGTTACGGATTCCGGCGATTGAATTAGAACTGCATATGGCTCAACGACATTGAGTGTAACTTCTTCAATATTATTGTCTTCTCTTGCTTCAGTTAAATTTTCATTGACATCGAGGATTAATTCAAAATGATGACTTCCTAATGTTGCAATGACGTCAACGCTGAACGTGGAAGGACCTCCATTTCCACTCGGGGAGAGTGGTTGAAGTTCATCAATTCGAACCCGTGTTATTTCGCTTCCATCCATGCGTAGGACACAATCGATACTGTCTTGGTTTTCCCATGTGCCAATGTTTGCAAATTGCCCTGTTACAGTCAATGTTTGGCCTGGATCGGGGGATGCCGGATTAAACGAAATTCCATTAGAGTCTGGAAGGGGAGCCAGATCTAACGCTCGTTGTGAAATGAGTGTGTCTCCGAGCAACATGTCCAATGATCCATCACCGTCCATATCTGCGAATGCTGGTGCAGACCAGACTCTGTGAGGGGTGGCAAGAGGTTCGTCCCAGCCTTCAGAAACTTCATCTGTGAATCCTGTGTCTCCCTCAAATGCGAATACTCTTCTCCCAAATGCGACGATTATATCTTCGCTATCTTCTCCATCAATATCCATTAAAGCAGGTGGAGAAACAGCGATTTCATCGTTTGAATTACCAGACCCACCTCTGTTCATTACTTTCGACCATTCTTTTGTAGGAGGGTCATTGCTTAAGTCGTGACAACCAATCATTCCTTCTCGGTCGAAATTGAACGTTGAGGCTGAGTACCAGGTGACCCAACAAAGGCGATCATCGATGCCATCATCATCTGTGTCTATTGGTAAAGGTGGAGCGTCAGCATACCCATTCGGTGCACGGAATGAAAAAATCTCTTGCGTTGAAGTCAGTTCCATTCCTACAAATCGAGCACCATATCCGGCCGTACGTCCATTCGAATCAGTAGGGATTGTCAGAATCATCTCAGGGGCAGCATCACTGTCAAGTTGTGTGACTACTGGGCTAGGAAGCCTCAATCTGGGTGAATCTGAATCTGTGTCGGTTCCAGTTACTGCAACCCTACCCCATGAATTAGAACCAGTAGCACCATCGAGTCTCCAAATCCACATGTTCCCAGAGTTCTCATCGATCGTTGTTGCAATGACTGCAGTGTTGGAAGCATCCAGTTGAGCCCATGCAGGGTCACTTGGATGTGTGCCTCTGTCGAGAATAACTTCCCAGTTTAGAGCAGTTGGGGCGGATGAACCTAATGGGATTGACATGAGTTGAGGATCCTCTGAGTTAACGTCGACGACGGATAGAACGAGCTCGGGTTGGCCATCGAGTTCCAAATCCGCGAGAAGAGGTTGGGTTACGGACAGATGATTACTTTCTCTTGTAGGGGCGTGTGGGCTCGTAATTCCAATTCGAAGATCTGAATCTGACCAAGACCATTCTACTTCATTAGAATGTCCACCTGTTTGCCAACCCGATTCATCACATGTCAATTCTGGAGACCACACGTCTACGTTTAGAGAGGTTTCCGTATCATAGACCACTACAATTTCCGTAGTCCCATCGAGGTCAACATCCACTAACACAGGAGTTGAACGTGCAGATTTTGTTGAACCTAAGTCGACTTGCCATGCGATGCTTGCATCATCACCAGCAATAAGTGACAATTTTGTGGAAGAAGTTTCGGTGCTATCGTGGAGGACGACAGCAAAGAGTCCAAGAGGTGTGCATCGCTCTGTTGCTCCAGTTGTGGTTTCTAAATTTGATGAAAAATTACCAATTATCGAGCCGTAGGCATCAGAACCAATATCATCATCCAAACCAATCCAGTTGATGACAGGATCATTTATACTCGCAAGTGAAGTTACCAAATCAACAGAACCTGTCCCTGGACCACCATCGGCAGAATGGGTTGGCATTGAACCATTCCGAGTTGGAACTCCACCATATTGGCCCCAGGGTTGTTCAACAGGGTTCCATTGGTCTTCGCTACTGTTATGAGGGCTATCATCAACTTGTAATGAGTGGATGTTAATCTGGCTAAATGTGGTGAATAACATGAGAGCGACCATGCCAAGTGCTGGCCAGAATCGTTCCGCTCTGGAATGACTTCCGCTACTCATTGTGTATATTGTGCATCAAGGGGTTGTTATTGCTTTGGGCGAAAGGTGCAAAAACAAGCCTGATTTAATGCATATATTCAGTGTTCGGGCCTATTTTGTTATATCCGCAGTAGCATGAATTCGGGCGTGTGCTTCATATAGGGGTCGTCACTGGGCGAAATGACTTCGGTCACCTTCTCTCCCGAGGCGGCGCCGGTGAAGGACGGAAGAGGCTCACCCCCTTCCGCTTCATTGCTACGCTATGAGAAGGCCGGGGAGAGGAAAAAAGATGTACAAAATCGTCACAAAAGAGGATACAATTCGTATTCCCGCAGAGTACATGAAGAAAGGGCAATCTCTCGATCAACATATCGACCGATTGGCCATGACCGCATTTGAAGGTCGCTTCGATGATCATAACCGTTTCATTCTTGTTACAAGCAACCACACGCCTCTTGGCCGTGGACGAATCATTCACGGTGACGGTGCAATCTACCAACGTGTTCGTTTCGATGCGCTACTCTTCTGCATGGATGACTACGAAGTTGTCGAAGGAGCAATTTCCGAAGTAAACGAATTCGGAGCTTTCGTTCGAATTGGTCCAATGGAAGCACTCCTCCACAAGTCTCAAATTCTTGAATCTCAAGTTGAAGTTAACGTCGGCGCTGGTACTATTTCAGGTCGTGACGATGACAAGCGCCTTGGAATTGGTACTGCAGTTCGTGCACGAATTGTTTCCCTTTCCCCAGATACAAGCGATCCTCGTCGTTCCAAGATTGGATTGACATGTAAGCAACCAGGTTTGGGCTCCCTAGAATGGCTCCATAACACAGGTGAGTGAACATGGCAAAGAGCCCCTATGCATGTGGAGACTGCGGATTGATTTTGCAAGATGATGTCGACCAATGTCCTCGTCACCCATCTGCTCAAACAACAACTGATTGGCAAGGCTATGTCATCATCATTCACCCTTCTCGCTCTGAAATTGCAGAACGATTGAACATCGACCAATCAGGTCGATATGCATTGAAGGTGAACATCCGTTAAGGAGAGAATAACAATGGAAATTGTAAGTCGTACAGAAAACAAATTGCTCAACCGTGTGGAAATCGAATTTCGATGGAGTCACAAGGGAAAAGAAACTCCTTCCAAGAAAGAAGTTATGGATCTCGTTAAGACCCTTGAGCCAGGTTCAAACCCTGACCTCATTGTAGTCAAGAACTGCTCGACTCGATATGGACAGGCATTGACTACTGGTAATGCATTCATTTACGAAACTGATGGTGCAATGAAGGTTGAACCAGATTATATTTACGAGCGCCACAAGGGATTCCGAAGTGGAGCAACTACTGAAAAAACGGAAGGTGATGAGTGATGGGAGAACCAAATGCAAAGGCAAAGTGGTCAAAATACGCTATCGCTGAAGATGGAACTCTTGAGCGAAAAGCTGAGCACTGTCCAAATTGTGGCCCTGGTGTATTCATGGGCGTACACTCTGACCGAAAGACCTGCGGAAGATGCGGTCATTCAGTCAAGAATGAATGATTCATCATACCATCATTGGTTACTGTCCATAGTTGATCGTTACTTCGGACATGTTGTACCACGACTTCTTGGTTTTCACAGCGCTTGAAGTCATTTTCCATCAATTCTAATTCTTCTCTCCAGCCTGCGAGATACCACGAATTCAATTCTCCGTTGAATAGAACACTTTGAATGGGCCCACTTGTTGTAGCTTCGCAGAGCAGTTTGCCTTGCTTATACCAATAAACGTGTCCGTTTTTCAAAACCAAGAGACGGTTTGAACCGATTGCTTCCACCTTGTCGAGTGATCCGTCAAGATCAAACGAACCTGTACCGATTAGTGTTCCATCCTCCTTTGATAATCTACAACATCCACCAGCTCTTGACCATATCTCAATACTCGATTCAGTGACGCAAATGTCAACTGATTCTTGGCTCATTGGAATATTCTTCATATCAGGCCATTCAGGAGGAGGCGCTCTCCATTGCTCGACACCATTTGATTGGAATGAGTAAACGCCTCTATTCCACAGAATGAAAATGAACCCATCTCCATGACGGGCCAAACCCAACGGTTCTGCATCGAGAACATGCGACCATGCTACTCCTGCAGGTTGGATTGCATTCTGTATATTTCTCGCTTTGCGAACATCACCTCGCTTTGCTCCGTTTTGAAATGGCTTTGTGCAACGTATTGCTCCCATTCTGGCGACTAATAATTCACGGTCGATCCACGTTGCTATGAGCAAGTCATTGATTATAATCACATGTTCTATTGGTGAAGGGAATGGGCATGCGAAGGCTTCTATCGGGTTCCATTCTTCATCGAGTCGACAGAGTTCGCCATCCATGCCAACAGCGATTGCGAAAACATCCTCAATTTGAGGAGTAGGGAGTATTTTCATAACTTTGAATGGCAATTTCTTTGCCTTTCCTTTCTCGCCCATGTCTTTCCTACAGATGGGTTGTTTGTCAATACTCGCTTTGAAAAACCGCTTCCACTTCCAATGGTCATGGGCGAAATCATTCTCATCGCTGTTAACGGTGATGACATTGCTTCTGTCAATCAAGCCAACTACTTACTCAAAAAAGGCATTTGGATTCCCTTAGATGATGTAGAAGGGCATGCAGCATATCGGTGCGAGCATGTACGTTTATGGTTCCTGCCAGAGCAAATATTATCCGAAGACCATCTCGATAAAAGGTGGGCTGCAGCAACAAATGAGCACGTCAATGAAGTCATCTTTCCATCTCGGCACGCAGCTAAAAGCGGTACGCCATGTCTCACTTTACACCCAATAGGGGTGCCGCATTTATCTCATGATGACATTCCAGAATTTGGGGGGAGATCTGGATATGCTCCACCACCAAGTACTCGGTTAGGCCCATGGTGGCGATTGCTCAAAGCCAAATGGACAACTGATCAGATTCCTGATTTTTCGTTGTCGCTTGAAGTGACTCATCACGGTCCTGTACTCGATGTACCTTGTTTGTTTATTGAAGTGGGTTCGACGCAAGATTACTGGGGTCATGAAGGAGCAGCGGAACTTCTCGCAGATGTTATCTGGGAAGGTCTTGGTCTTACTGGTGGGGTGCAGCATGGCCGTTGGGATTCGAAGAAACATCATTCGCAGCCAGTTCTCATCACCTTAGGTGGTGGTCATTATGCTCCAAAAGGAAACAAACTCGCTTCAGAAGATGGCGTTTGGCTCGGCCACATGCTTGCAAATCATTCGATTCCGTTTGGATCCTCTGAGGATCCAGGTGTATTATGGCGCCAATCGATTGATGCAATTGTTCAATCCACACAGAAGGCGTTTCCTAATGGCTCAGTTATTGCAACTGTTGAAAAGAAATCATTCAAAGGATGGCAACGCCAACTGATCTATCAACATCTTGAATTCCTCTCAGTTCCTGTCATGCGCTCAAAACCGTTCTTGGAAATGGTCAAAAGTCGTCAGCAGAACCAATAACAAAGGGGGGAAATCACATGTTATCGAAATTGATTGTAGCAATGACACTTCGGATGCCTAAATGGTTCGTGCGCTGGGTTTCTCGACGCTATGTTGCTGGTTCTACACTTGAGGATGCAGTCCGGGTCATGCAACGTCTCGAATCAGAGAATGCTTGCTTTACAGTCGATGTTCTTGGTGAGGAAATCTCAACGATGGATGAAGCGAATTTCTTCTTGGAAGAATACATGCGTGTGATGAATGCTATCGTTGAGAATGATATTGACGCCAATCTCTCCATTAAACCCACTGCGTTTGGATTACTGATTGATGAAAAGAAAGGATTTGAGAACATTGAATCGCTCGTTAGAGAAGCTGCAGTCCATGATATGTTTGTTCGATTAGATATGGAAGATCACAGGGTTACAACAGATACAATACAAGCTGTTCTCAAGCTTCATAAAATCGGTTTGACGAATGTCGGAACTGTACTGCAAGGTCGCCTTCATCGGACGCTAAATGACGTTGAAGAGGTTGAAATTGCACTTGGAGCGATGGCAGATTACAGAATTTGTAAAGGGATTTATCTTGAACCAGAGGATATTTCTTACACTTCTCGTAGTGATATCAGAAAAGCCACAAATGAGGCCATCAAAGATGCTCTTGCTAAAGGCGCATATGTCGGTATAGCATCGCATGATCAACCAGTTGTAGAATATTCTCTAAAAACACTCGAAGAACTTGAGATGGGTCCTGGGCAAGCAGACCCTCGGCCAAATGCTGGAGTCGCAAGAAAAGGAAAGGGCCCAGGCTATGAGTTCCAAATGCTCCTCGGGGTATGCGGGCCATTACGTAGAAAATTAGCAAAGAAAGGCCACAGAACTAGAGTCTACATTCCCTATGGGGAGATGTGGTATGAATACAGTATTCGCAGATTGCAAGAGAACCCAACAATAGGTCTTCAAGTCGCTAAAGCATTCTTGATGCCATGGTCAAATCGACCTTGATTACTTTCTTCGACGCTTCTTATCTCTGCGATTCGTAGGCTGGACCCTTTTTTTGATAATTTCTTTTGGTAGAATCGGATTAGGATTGAATCCAAGTTTTCCTTCTTTCCATGCTTGTCGTCTCTCTCGAGGTGTTTTTGGCGCGAAGCGTTCAGGACGAGGTGGTTCGTGGAGATACATTCTCTTGATTTTAGAGGCATCAACGGTTCCTCTAAGCGTTCTTCCTTCGCCGGTGTGAATCGCCCGTATTCTCCATGTCTGAGGTCCTATCTCAATGAGAGTACTCGCTTTGAATGTGGTTCCTTGTTCAACGATAAGAACGTCAGGAGTAGAAAATTCCCCGCGAGTTTTTGTGATCTTAACACGTAACATATCTTGTCGAAGAGCAACGGCTCGAATGATCTTTGTCGCTTCCATTGCTTCAGAAGTTCCTTCTTTTGATTCTAAACGAGTGATTCTCCATGCCTTATCATCATGCTCAAAGACATCTCCTAGGTCGAGCCATTCATCTGAATCAAGGTCGATTGTGGCCATGTGCGAATCAGGCCCATCTGTTAGCATGAACGGAACTCTTCTCAATGGCGGTGGGCGGAATTGCAATTCATGTACTGATGTGCATTCATTGCATCGTAAGAGGTAATCTTTACCTCTTCCCATCTCTCTTTCACGAAGGATCTCATGACCTGTAACATCGTCACATGTGGGACAAAGTACAGCATTTTCGAGCACTTCTTCTTCTTCGAAAAAGTCCTCCTCATCGTCATAGTCTTCCATCGGTCTCATGTAACCCTCGATGCATGACACCTTTGAAGGCACCGCATCTGGCGACAACACAGACTTCAAAACAAATTGTGAATAGCATCAGTCAATGAGCGATATCAAGAGGGACGACGTTCTTCCTGCCCTTCTCTTAGCAGATGATCAGAGATCGAGAGATGAACCTGATATCGCTGCAAATATCGCAACACAGTTGGAACACATGGGACTTCATACGTGGTCCATTTCTGTTATCCGACGACTAAGAGATGCGATTGGGCGCCTATCACCTTCATCCGTCTTAGAAATCGGTGCTAGCATAGGTCATCGTTCTGCATGGTTGTACGATTTGTTTACTACTCAACAACCAATAAAGTATGATTTAGTAGAACAAGGCGCAAAATTTGGAGTCATTCTTTTCCGGCTGCAGTCAAGGTATGAAGCGGCATCTTGGTCAAATATCTTGGTCGGGGAATTTTCTACTCTGCTAGCTGAAGCCAAAGCATGGTCAATGACAATGAAATCCGGAGTTGGCACAGGTGAGAAACGCCTTGATCTAACATACGATACAATCATCGTAGATGACCAGCCAGAAAACATCGCCTCAACCATTGGTGAATCGCTACCGCTCCTCTCTCAAAATGGAGTCCTGTTTACAGTTGAGCCTCCAACACCAACTGGTGATTACGATGAACTCGACGAAAATGAACAAGCTAAGGTCGATGGATTCAACGACTGGATAAAACTCATCGAATCATCCCACGAAACGCATCACCTCGCATTCGTGCCATTATTCGAAGGGACTCTTGTCGCCTTCTTCAAACGATAAATCAGGACTCATTTGCCTTATCGAGTAAGGCTTGTATGTCTAGGAGTCCATATCCATACTTGTTATCGTGTTCCGTTTGTCCGTCCTGTGGAGTGACGGTTTGCATTAACCAATCCTTGACTTGGTCGATTGTCGAAACATCGCTTGAAGTCCCGTTACTAGCCAGTTCAGGATTTTGCTCGAGCAATAAGGCGATTGCTCCAGTGACAAAAACAGTTGCTGCGCTCGTTCCACTTGATGATGACCAAGTTCCTTTGTTGTTGAGAACGGGCACTTCCTTGGCAGGGGCGACAACTTCAGGTTTCTTATCGGGATCGTTTCGAGGTAATTGGAATGGGAATAAACTTCCACCATTGTTTCCAACAGAAGATTTGGCCCATGGACCTCCAGATTCAGTCACTCCTCCGACGCAAATCACACGTCGCTCTCCACCCGGAGACGCTACGTCTCCATCATCTTCTTCACCGCCATCATTTCCTGCAGCAGCGACAACAAAGATTCCCCGAGTCGTTGCATCCGCAACAGCATCTTCGATGGTTCTCCCTCCATTGTTAAGGAACGGAAGCAAATCAGGTGCCCCTCCAAGAGATAATGAGATTATATTGGTGTCCATATTTATGCACCAATCAATACCAGCAGCGACATCCTCCTCATATCCAGATCCATTTTCTTGCATAACCTTGGCAACATAGAGATCGACATCAGGTGCTATTCCATCAAGCCATCCATCAGCGATAAGAATTCCAGCCATATTAGTCCCGTGACCATTGTCATCGTACGGATTTGTTTTCCCTTGCACTACATCGGTCCAACCTTTCAATTCGAATCCCTTGAGGTCTGGATGATCCAATTCAATACCGGTATCGACAATACAAACTCGAACACCTTCTCCTGTCAAGCCAGATGGCATTTTGATAAGGTCTTGGTAAGCATCTTCTGATTCAATGAGGGCGTCTCTTGGTTTGATAAAACTCAACGCATCTCCAACTAAAACACTGTAAAGGAACCCTGCGACGAGAATGAGCATTATTCCTGATGCTATGCTTACTATTTTTCGGACTATCACCAAATCTTTTTCCAATTGAGGATTCAAGACGTTCTCTTGGTGGATTTCTGGAATGGTTTCATCCATGTCTCTTCCTCAACTGAACGCATGTACTGCTTCGGAAAACGTGTCAACAAACCTGCGAACATCTTCTTCCGTATTGTAAAAGTAAGCAGAGGCCCTTAATGAGCCATTGTATCCTCTGTCATTAAACCATGAATGGACGCAATGTTGTCCTGACCGCACCATTACGCCTGATACTTCATCAAGAAGTAAGGCGATATCATGTGGCGGGAGTTTATCATCGAGCAATAATGAACAAATTCCGCCACGTTTTGAAGCATCTTCGGGACCAATAATTGACACTCCAGGCAAATCTTTTACTCCATCCGACATTATTTTGTTTAATGATTGCTCATGAGCGTGAACCTCATCCATATTCAGTCTCGTGAGATAGTCAATGGCAGCACCTGTCGCCATCATTCCTGCGAAGTGCCCCAATCCACCCTCAAATTTAGAAGGAGGTTTGGCCCATTCAAATGATTCGTATGTTGAGGATCTTACTGTTTGACCGCCGGATTGAATTGTTCGCATATTTTCAAGCAATTCGCTTCTGCCCCATAATCCACCCATTCCAGATGGTCCAAGCATTTTATGAATTGAAAACGAATAAAAGTCGATGCCCAAATCTTGGACATTAACATTCATGTGTGGTGCTGATTGAGCTCCATCTATTGATACAAGAGCACCGTAATCCTTTGCAATCCTTGTTATTTCTTTGACGGGGATTTCAACACCGTCAAGATTTCCTACGTGACTCATTGACACCATCTTGAGTTTGGTTCCAGCGTCAGCGCATGCTTCTTCAAACGATTCTAGGCTGAACGTATTGTCTTGATTTGATCGAACAATTCTGTGATCAATACCTTGTTCTTGTTCAAGTTGAAGCCATGGCACCAAGTTGGAATTATGTTCTCGATCAGTAGTAAGGACCACATCGCCTTTGTTCCAGTCAAGGCCTTTTGCAATTTGGTTTAGGCTGTGAGTCGCATTCCGTGTAAATACCATCTCATTTACCGAAGGGGATGAAAAAAAGTCTGACAATTTCTTCCGTGATTGTGAAATTGTTTTGGAAACATGGGTCCCATAGCGATGAACTGAACGACCACCGCAACCAGGGCTATTGATGTAGTAATCCTGAATAGAATCGATAACAGATTGAGGTTTTAGGGTCACGCAAGCATTGTCTAGATATGCCACGGGTTCATCAAGCATTAGTGCAGGGAAATCCTTTCTAAATTGCTTCAATTAAATCACCAAGCCTCTTCGTCTGGAGCAACCTCTGGCGGGATTGCTTTAGTTCTAAGATCCTCTTCTGCTGAAACAGCTGCCTTCGTTCGAACAAGCGCTTCAATGCCCAGCATGCGTTGTGGGAACCATATTGTCCACATAAGGAGTGGTATGCAGAGAATGGATAACACAACGTACAAGGCCAAGAGAAGTGTCTGTTCTGCCATTCTTTCAGCGACAAAATGTGCTCCACTCCATGAACTCACAATTGCCACTCCACACCATGTAAAGCAAATCGTCGTCCATGCTTTGAGGGAATGTTCAGCCATTTCAGCTTCCATCATACGGACATCTTCATGCAAATGATTTGTTTCAACATGGAGGTCTCTCGTTTCAGTAACTGCTTTGATGAAGAAATATAAGAAAAAGATACAGACCAAAGTGACGAGTAATCCCCCCATCATTTGGGATAAGTCAAAAGAGATAGGGAATTCTTTGTTTTCGACATGGAACAGTATTTGAGATAAGCCTAATCCACCCCAAATCAACATCAATGTCACGCTATGTGTTCTCATGATTGGGAACATACGAAGTAATTGGTAGAGGAACCATCCCCAGCAGATAATGGACAATATCATCTGAAAATAAGATGTTGCTCCTGATTGTTGTAACCCTTCTAAGCCAGATATTTGAGCATCGCCGCCGTTGAGTATTTCTCCGTTGAATGTACCCAAAAAGATGGCGATTACCCCGGCAAGAAGTGTAATTAGATGTTGCTTATTCCATTCGTGTCTAATCAATTTCCATTGAAAGACTAATTCTTTTCGAACAGTGAGAATTACTGGATGGAAATCGAAGAACATTGGCTTAATTTCGATATCGGAAAGTCGGAATGGTAAGGCGTTGTGATCAGGGTCCAAAACCTCGTTTTCATCACCGCCCATGTACCTCCCATAAGGTTCCCCTTTGAGTTTGTTGCCCTCTTTGTTTTTCGAGGGTGAGCGTTAAACGGTGATGTTGGCTGGCTCGGTCTGCGAGCCGAGATCGCATAGCCTGGTAGTGCGCGCGACTGGAAATCGCGTGGGCCTGTCCCTCGGGAGTTCAAATCTCTCTCTCGGCGCCATCTCTTCACTTACGCGAAGCGATTATATCGGCAATGTTGGTGGCTCGGTTTACGCCACCGTGGCTTAGCGGTATAGCACCTCATTGGTAATGAGGAGGTCGCGAGTTCAATTCTCGCCGGTGGCTCCACTCACAAAACACGATTCTAATGGCTATACTCCCCCTAAACATTAAGAGGCTTCTTGACCGACTTTCGAATGAAGAAGGCAACTTCTTCGGATGGGATGGGAATGAACGAATCTACTGAAAAGAAGGCCGATATGCGAGAACGAGTGAAGGAATTACAATCACAGGTTGACGATTTGAAAGAACTTGTAAATACACTTTTATCGGTTATTGTCGAAGAACCAGATGGCGTACACTCAGGTGCTGCGCCAACATCTGGTCAACCAATGGCCAATATGTGCATGTGATTATCCTTTAATCACAGCAATGGGCTCTAAGCGGATTATTGGTCTAGCCAACTTTGCTGCATATGTGTTTTCGATCACATTATCGACATTTTTGTATGCTGCTGGAGCTTCCTCAGAAAGAATATTTTTTGTTGCAGCATGAACAATAACGCCTTGTTCATCGAGATCATTTTTCTGCTTTATTGGGTCGATTGTTTTCCGAGCAACAGTTCGCGACATCGCTCTTCCTGCACCGTGACATGCACTGCCAAAAGCAATGTTTTGTTCGTTTACAGGACCTGCCATAATCCATGAACCCCTGCCCATATCTCCTGGGACGAGCACTGGTTGTCCTGTTTGTTTGTACACTTCGTGAGTGGCCATATTGTCTCCGCTGAACGCCCTTGTTGCTCCTTTTCTGTGAACCACACAGGTACATTTTGCACCATGTACTTGATGGTCTTCGAGTTTTGCAATGTTATGTGAGACATCGTAAATAGTTGACATGTCAACAACATCGCCAAGTTCTGCCTTGAGCCCGAGAAATAATCTATGTGCTAAAACCGCACGATTTGCAAAGGCGTAATTCGCTGCAGTTTTCATGTCGTTTAGGTAAGCTTGGCCTTGTTTGGAATGGATTGGTGCGGCTGCTAATTGTCTGTCGGGCAATTCATACCCCCATTCCTCATCAATCCAACATCCGTCCCTTTGCTTGAGTCTCATCTCAAGTTCATGAATATGGTCGCTGCATACCTGATGCCCCAAACCTCGTGATCCAGAGTGAATCATGGCTATGACTTGATCGGATTCAACTCCCCATGCACGAGAGGTTTCTTCATCAGCAATTTCTGAAACTCTCTGAAGTTCAAGAAAATGATTGCCACTTCCCAGTGTTCCGAGTGCTCTCAAACCTCTCTTCTTTGCACGGTCACTTATCGAGACTTCATCGATTTCGAAACTACCATCTGATTCGATTGTTCCCTTTGAGTGGTAACTGCTTACATCAATGGTTTCTAGTTCAGACAAACCACCTTGTAGCACGGATTCGAGTTGCTGCTCAGTGATATTTATCCCACCTTTTCCTGAACCACCTGCTGGGATTCTTCCATTCAATCTTGAAGCAAGTTTCCCTAGATTTGGAATCTCATCTACGGTTACGTTTAGGGCAACAGCGCGTACTCCGCAATTGATGTCGAACCCAACTGCTCCAGGGCTTATGCACCCTCCTTGATCTCCATGGTTTACATCAGTTGCAACGACACCACCTATGGGCAATCCGTATCCATAGTGCCAGTCTGCCATCCCCCATGCTGTTCCAACAATTCCTGGTAATTGGGCTGCGTTGAGGAGTTGTTTTGGGCCACGTCCATCTTGGTACGATTTTATTTCATCCATGGTCGCAATAAGGGCGGCATCCACTTTCATTTTCCCAAAGGCCTTGATTCGAACAACACCTGGCGTGGACGTATCCACGTGGTTCATCCATTCAGGCTCCATGGTTGTGGTTCGACATCATTCATTTGATGATTTCCGATATTTCTTTCATTCTCGTGGGAGGATTGAAAGCAAGGGCGAACACCCCAAGAACGAGGGCGTCACATGAGTTTACCTGCAATCGACCTAGCAGTTTTTCATGAAAACGGCTATTTCCGAAAACAGTGCACAATCACGGAACTTTGGTTTTGGACATGTGATGGAGAACGAACGACTTGTGGAGACACCCATCAAGATGAGTATACGTTCATTGGAAAACCCCTGATTGGGGGCTTTGATCAACGTGGGAAGGAATTGAAAGATTCTATGCGTGAAGCGTTTTTATCATTCTTTGAAACAAATCAACATCATCGAATTAATCCATATCCAGTTCTCGCTCGTTGGAGAGATGATATTCATCTAACGATTGCTTCTATTGCAGATTTCCAACCTCATGTTACCTCTGGTGAAGTACTCCCACCTGCAAACCCCTTGACAATTTCTCAACCATGCATCCGTTTGACAGATGTTGATGCTGTTGGACGTTCAGGTCGCCACCTTACCACCTTTGAGATGATGGCACATCACGTTTTTAATCGTCCAAATGAAGGAGAATCGTACTATTGGATGGAAGAATGTGTGACGTACTGCCATACCATGTTGACCGAGACATTCGGTATTGATGCCATGGAAATAACCTATGTGGAAAATCCATGGTGTGGTGGTGGAAACGCAGGCGCAGCAGTCGAGGTTATTGTTGGAGGCTTGGAATTAGCGACACTTGTGTTCATGAACCTAGAGGAGTCACCAGACGGTGATATTGAACTGAAAGGTGACCGCTACAAGGAAATGCCATTGCAAATTATTGACACAGGTTATGGTCTTGAGCGATTTTGTTGGGCTGCAGCAGGTACGCCAACAATCTACGAAGCAATTTATCCTCAAACAGTGCAATGGCTGAAAGAGATGAGTGGCTTTTCATCCATCGCTGAACAGTGGCCTGACCTAGAACTCGATAGTTTGCTCGGAGAAATGAGTCGATTGAACGGCATCATGAATATAGAGCCTGGAGTTGATGCCGATGAACTTTCCTCGCTATTCATAGGGCGATTGAAAGAGAGAAGTGTCAATGTCACTAAGGAACAATTCTTTGCTGTAACCGAACCACTTTCACGAATTTATGCCATTCCTGATCATCTTCATGCCCTTTGCCATATGCTCGGTGACGGATTGGTACCCTCGAACGCCAAAGCGGGATATCTCGCTCGAATGCTCGCTCGCAGGATTCTGCGTATGAGGGATGATTTAGGGATTGAAATTTCTCTTTCCGAACTTATTCAACATCATCTTGAAATCAACATGAACGAGCATGAGATGAAACAAACAAAAGATGGTTTGATCACCATTATGGAACTTGAAGAAAGTCGATACAAAGAGGTTCTGCGAAAGGGAGCCAATTTGATTCAACAAGAATTGAAAACCATCGATTCCTCAGTTGAAGAACTTCCTGATACTCTCTTATTCAAACTCAATGACTCACACGGGTTGCCTCCCGATATGGTCATCAACATTGCGAAGGGTAACGGATGGAGTAACCTGCGTTTGCGTACTGGTTTCTCTGCTGAAATGGCTGAAAGGCATGCTCTCATGGCAAAACAGGCTGCTTCAACGACAGTTCAACCAACGATTGTCGAAAACCTTCCGGATTTGCCTACAACAGTTCCACTGTACTACGAAGACGTTCAACAACGTTCTTTCGATGCGAGTGTGTTAGCATCATTACCTCTGATTGAGGGCATGGGGCCCGATAAGGCAACGCATGCAGTCGTTTTAGCAGAATCTTGCTTCTATCCCGAAGGCGGTGGTCAGGAAGGAGACTACGGTTCTCTGTCCACAGATGCAGTGACTCGTAATGTTCTGGATACTCAAAAAATTGGCAATTTAATCGTCCATCTTTGTGATGGTTCATTTTCGATTGGGGATTTAGTCCATGGTACGATCGATTGGAAGCGTCGAAAGCAATTGATGGACCATCATACTGCCGTTCACATTGTAGGAGGGGCTGCTCGTAGGATACTCGGGCCACATATTTACCAAGCAGGAGCCAACAAATCCGTCGAACTCGCTCGACTTGATATCACTCATTATCGTCGATTAAATCGAGAAGACCTTGATGCGATTGAAATCCTTGCCAATGAAGTTCTTGGACTCGTATCTCGCACTGAGAAAACAGTTCTAGCCCGGCATGAAGCAGACAAAAAGCATGGTTTTGATCTGTACCAAGGTGGTGCTCCAAAAGGGAACAGCATTCGCGTATTGAGAATCTCAGACCATGATGTACAAGCTTGTGGTGGTACTCATCACGATGAACCTGGACAAATTGGTTCAATCAGAATCATTCGCTCCACAGCCGTACAAGATGGTGTCGAACGCCTTCACATTGTTGCTGGTGATGCAGCACTACAATACGCTCGTTTACAAGATTCAATTCTGATGAAGGCCTCTGAAACCTTTGGTATTGCTAACGAAGATTTGCCTAAGACTGCTGAGCGATTCTTCGGCGAATGGAAAGATCAGAAGAAAAGAATTGAACAACTGGAAGCAGAAATTGTTCGTCTGAGAACATCTGGTGGAAGTGATGATTCATTGGATATCGATGGTGTGAGAATTGTCGCTATGGAACTTGATGGAAATTTGAAACAACTCACTTCCATGCTTCAAGAATTGACCAGAGATACTTCTAAGCCAACTCTTGCAATCATAGGTTCACGCGAAGGTGGAGGTAAGTTGATGGTAGCTTGCACAGAAGGAACGATTGCTTCAGAGCGATACAATGCTGTTGAAATTCTTCGTTCAATCATTCCTCACATCAATGGCGGTGGCGGTGGCCGTCCAACAATGGCGCAAGGTGGTGGTTCAAATCCAGATGGATTAGGTGCTGCATTGCAAGCTGCTAAGGACTTACTTCAGTCCTGATTGGCCATCGATTCTATTGCAATATGATCGAATTCCGATACCGCATTGCTCAATGCGTCTTCTAATGAGAACCATCTTGCTTCTGCGATTTCTCCTTCCTTTAATTTTAGTTCAGAGATTGCGCCATTCCATCTTGAAAAATATGTGAAACTCATGAAGGAAATTCCATCTCGATGGAATGAGCGTTGAGTAATGATTGGCATTTTATCCTCAACAACTACAGCGATTCCTAGTTCTTCATAAGTTTCTCGAACACACCCTTCTGCTGGTTCTTCACTGTGATTCATATATCCTCCTGGCAAGGTCCAATATCCTTTGAAAAAGCCCCGTTCTACTTTGGCCATCAAGATTTCATTTTGTTGGTTCAGAATGATTACTTTGGAGACAAGTCTGTGGATCGAACGATAGACTGCTTCACGAGCAACTGGATGTACTGAATTATCTGAGATGACTTCGTCTTTCCATGTCCAATGAGAAGGCCAGTCAATGTTTGGCATACCATGAATCACTCGTATCGTTGATTGTTCTAATCGAATATCTGTGATACGTTCTTCTTCCCAAGTCATCCCCATTCGATTCACTTCTTCTCGAGTTGGGAATCGAAGAGGGGCAGAGTCTTCTTGCCGCCCCATTATACACGGTTGTGGTCCATTGCCAGAATCATCTACAAGCAGTAACTTCCCATCGTGTTCCAGATAAACCACTTCTGTTGGATGCATGGTTGCCCCTGACTTCTCTCCCTCATCAATTCTCGTCTAAATCAGCGTGAGGATTGAAGTAGAGGTTTTGCTTCCCCAATTCATGCAGGTTGAAGATATCCGTCCAAGCGGCTGGGCGTGCACCTATCTGGTTAGCAATGGAAATAATGCAGTTCTCATCGACCCTGTTTGGGATTACATTGACCATTATCATTCGTTACTAGAACAACGAGAGTTGAACCTTGTTGCCTGTATGGCAACTCATACTCATGCCGACCACATAACTGCATGTTTTTCTTTATCGAGTTTGCACAACATACCATACGTTATGTGGAAGGATACTGCATCCCTTGGTATTTCTCAATATGTTGGGGAATCCACAGAGCTGACGTATGCAGGTATTGAATTTAGTTTCCACCATGCACCAGGGCACACTCAAGATTCGATGATCATTGAAATCGATGGCCACGTCTTTACAGGTGATTTTTTGTTCAACGGTGAGGCGGGTGTCGGGCGAGATGATTTACCAAGTGGCCGTCTAGAGCAACATTGGTCTTCGCTTGAGATTTTAAATCGCTTTTCTGATGACGTCCTTATCTGTAGTGGCCACGAGCCGCCAAACACTAAACTACGATCTTTAGGATGGAATCGAAAGAATAACCCTATACTTAGATTAAAATCCATTGAAGAATTTGTCGAATGGCAGAACCAATCTGTAAATAAATTAGGTTCTGTTTCTAAGATTAAAGTTGCATTGCCAGCAAACATCTTTGCTGAAATTCCTGATGATATACCTTGGCTATAGTTTTCACAAAGATACCAAACACCTTTGAAGGTCCTTAGGTGCCCATAACTATGAGTCGTTCCTCATCGAGTCGTCTTTTGACTGTATTTTTCCTTCAATTTATTTTCTTGGTGTCGTTAGTTTCTCCTCTCGCTCAAGGAACGAACCCATATGGCGACTTGGATAAGATGGATTTGGCTCTTGAAGAAGCTCTTGCAAGCAATGGCGATGATTCAATCTTACACGAAGTCATATTCCAACTCAATTCACCTGTTACCTCTGACGACCTGGATTTCATGAAATCAGTCGGTGCCCTACATCTTAATGATGCGCTGCTCATTGATGGTGGCCTTTTTGAAGCCACCTCTGATACCATTCGCAAGGTATCACTTTGGGACAGAGTCGAGTATCTCGAACTCAATCGTGAACTTGATTTCTTTTACCTTCCCTCAGAATGGGGTGGGCCAACTGACCCTGGAATAATGATGCATGAAACAACGCACGTTGTACGAGCGACTGATGCTTGGCACAGAGTTATTGTTGATACAGATGGCAAGGTTGCTTATGAAACAGATTTAGCATTCTCAGAATGGGATGGTGATGGAACTGCCATCGTTGATCTCGACACAGGGGTCGATGCAGGACATCCTGACTTTGATTATCTTGAACCATGGACTGGTGAGAAAGTTATCTATTCGGCCAAGTGGGATGGTGTTTGGACAGAGACAACCAACTCCGACACCTCCTCTGGTCACGGTACGCACGTCGGTGGTACCATCGCTGGAAATGGTGATGCATCTGCGGGCAGAAGAGCAGGAGTTTCAAAAGGTGGACAACTCGTTGCGCTTGGAACTGGTGATGGCGCTTCCATTTTTGCTGCTGAGCAAGGACTAGAGTGGACCTACCAACATTCAATCCCTTCACAAAACCCGTTCCATGTACGAGTCGTTTCCAATTCCTGGGGTACGGACGGGGATTATGATCCAAATGGTGCTGTTGCTACACTCACAGATATGCTAACTTACGACAATGGTGTTGCAGTTATATTTGCAGCATCCAATTCAGGAGGTTCAGGAGGCGGTGGTGAATGTACAGGAGATTTGCGAACAAATGTGTATGCAAATACACCATCTGCGATATCTGTGGCTGCACTAACCCATGATGGAACTGCAGTGACTTCATTCTCATCCCGTGGTTGTATGAATCAACAACACACATGGCCTGATGTTGGAGCACCTGGCCGAGATATCTGGGCAACTGCACCTCGTGGGACTGCGATTGATGCAAGTACAAAACTGCAAGGAGATCTGTATTACATGTCGATCTCCGGAACTTCAATGGCAACTCCTCACGTTGGTGGCATGGCTGGACTAATCCTCGAAATCGCCCCTTCTTTAGGTGTCGCAGATTACCATCGAGACGATCACGATGAAGGGTCAAGCCTTGTTGGTGGAGACGGTACTGCATCCTATGGCCAATTCGAAGATTGGGATACTGCAAACTTTTCCAGAGTTCATGAATTAGAATTGATTCTAGAATTAACTGCAACCTATGAAGGCATGGCAAATTCATGTGAAGAGGGGAACGCAGATGATGGATGCAACGATGTCCCTGCTGAATGTTACCGTAGCACAACTGGTGAATGTCATGACTGGCGTATTGGGCATGGGTTGACTGATGTCGACGCTGCCGTTGCTCTTGCACGAACACTACAACTTATGCGAGACCAAGACGGAGATAACTTAGTTGATCATCCAGAATACACTGTATGGGATGCTTGGGAAATCTACGAGGCAATGCTGGTAGAGAAAACAATCAGTGTCAATACAGACAGACTTCACCACGGATGGAAAGGAGATTGGAATCATTTCAACAACGGTGCCAGCGGAGCAGTATATTACACCGAAGACTCCCACTATGTTTGGATTCCAAACGGTACAACACAACTCGAAGCCCGATTTGTTCCAACTGAATTCGATATAGACACTGCTCAAGCAGGGGCTCTTCAACTTGAAATCGATTTGGGAGAAGACGGGAGTAATGATGCTCAAGGTGCTTGTTCTCGAGTATCAGATGCATGGATGTGTGATTTAGATGTTGACTCATCCTCTTGGAATACGTGGGCGCATTTTGATGTGACTGGTCAAGCAGCAACCTTGCTTGGAATCATCAATGATCCAGAATTCTTTGAATCCAGAATTCCTTACACTGTTGATGTAACACTAACACTCGATCTGAGTGAACCAGTTGACATTTCATTTGAGCAACGTCCTGACTTCTATTCCGATCTCGACCCAGCCATTCCTTCTGAAGACTATGATGACGAATACGACGGTCAATTGACCTTCACAAGACTTGCTTATGATCAGCAAGCAGTATTCTCGTTAATCGTGCCAAAGGAAGTGGCTGAAAATTCTGAATCTGAAGGTTTCTTTTCTGCATTAGGCGATGTGTTTTCTGAATACTGGGGTGCTGCAAGCTTCTTCTCTTTATTCTTGCTCGTAGCAGCCATTGGTCTAGGTTACTTGATTCGATCTTCACGTATTGATGAACCTAAATATCTAGATTCATCCACAATGGATGCAGAATTATTAAACGATTAAATCGGATTTTGAGGGGCTTGCTTAGGCTGGTTACTCGGCATTGAGTCAAGATCTTCAAAGGTCATTTGTCCAGTGTGAATCTCTTCAATCTCTTGCAGCCTCTCTGCCATCGGCTTACGAACAATGAACTCGATTCTTCCTTTCGTTCGTGTTAAGTCATAGGATAGCGGGTCAAGTGTTTCGATAACTTGTTCTTCGAATGAGCGTTGAATCTTTTTCCCTCGCCATACCGAGTAGCCCCATTGATAGGCAATTCCTACAATGGCTGCACCATACAACACTGCTAACACGGTTGTTGCAAACAGAGCAGGGTTCCCTCCTCTCGATTCTTCCAGCAGGTCACGTCCAAGCAGGAAAACCAGTCCTACGCCGACGAGTGGCTTGAGAAGTGATTCGACCCATTGATCAATTGGAATTAGACGGCCTTTTGCAGGATCTACAAAGACCAAATCTGTTTCAAAGGCAGTTGATAAAACGCCAACAATTGCAAGTAAACCGATGTACAAGAGAGATGCGAGTATGATCTCGACTCCAAAATTATCCAATTTAAAGACCCAATGAATAATCAACCAAGCAAATAATCCAAGGAACACACCTCTTGGAACTTTGTGGAAATGTTCGAGATGTTGTGAAAATTCAGTATAACTTCTTTCCCTCGCTTGATTTCCTCTGTGAGATTGAGGTATGTGGATAATTTGCCAATGCATTCCCTGTTCCACTGCTCCAAGTCCACGTATCAATACCCGCTGACGAATAAGAATAAATTCAACAAGAAGGATTACTGGTAACCCTACCATCATGACTGGGAGAGCAACAACAAATGCGAGTGGGAAAATAATCAAGGCAGGTAAAATAAGGAAATGTGTAATGGACAATGGATGGAGAATATCAGCTTCGATCAGGCGCTGCCTTGACGGTGTTAAGCGTAAACTTCGAGCGATATCATTCAGTGCATGTCGATAACTTTCAATTTGTCTTCCAGCATCAATAATTTGTCGTACAGTGGTTCTGTATTCGGATTCTTCATGGCCTCCTCCAATCCAGAAACGCCATATGAATCGCAGAGGTATCGCTGTGAAAACAGGGACCGCCAAAATTCCGAGCGCCCATATTAGGGCTTGGATATCGACTTCGGTTGCCATGTCCTCACTAAACACAGCCTGTTGACTCTTCGATTTGAATCCATTGCGAAGAATGATTGTTATCCCAATGTTCTAACACCGTATAGGAGAGTGGACTGATTATGCGCAGAGTTGCAGTGACTGATGGCATGGCTGATGAAGCGGTTGAGCGATTAGAACAAGCCGGCTGCGAGGTTGTTCGACAGTTTATCGAACTCCAAGATTTACTTGATGGTGCGTTAGCAGAATTTGATGCAGTTATCGTTCGCAGCGCAACCAAAATCACAAAAGAAATACTTGAGGCGAGTACGCCTGGTCTCAAAGTCGTAGCGAGAGCTGGTGTTGGCGTCGATAATATTGATATTGATGCAGCATCACAACTTGAAATCCCAGTTGTTAATGCTCCAAGGGCGAGTACTCAAAGTGTGGTTGAATTGACTGTTGCACATTTGCTTGGTTCTCTGCGCTACATTCCAACTGCAGACCGAACACTTCGTTCTGGCGCATGGGCAAAAAAAGAATTGACTGGAACTGAACTGTATGGTAAACGGCTCGGATTAATTGGATTTGGTCGGATTGCACAAGGTGTCGCTCGAGTCGCTCAAGCGTTTGGAATGGAAGTTCATTCCTACGACCCATATCTTCCAGATGCTGTAGCCAAGAAATTTGACGTATCGATGCACAAGTCCGTTGATAGCTTGTTCAAGCGCTGCACTCACATATCGATTCATTGCAACCTCACGGATGAAACACGCCACCTTGTTGATTCAGAACGAATTTCCATGATGCCTGGAAAAGATCCGAATAATTTGCCGTGTGGTAATCACATCGTAAATTGTGCAAGAGGAGGTATTGTCGATGAAACCGCGGCATTGCAGGCGCTGGAGAATGGACATCTCTCATCTCTTGCACTCGACGTGTTTGAAAACGAACCAGTTGATGCATCATCTTCTCTTTTACAACATCCCCATTTCCACGGTACTCCCCACATAGGCGCTGCAACAATAGAGGCTCAACGCCGTGTTGGTCTCGATATTGCAGATGCAGTTCTTGTCGCTTTGAGCGGTACTTTACCAGAAACCACTGTAAATCGTTCATCACTTCCTTGATTCCATTTTCACTTTGCAAGTGGTGTGGTCGCAAGTCTTGCCTTACAGATGCGGTTCGCAAAGTATGGGTCGTACAGTACCAACTTGGAGAGGTCGTGTTGAACAGGAGATTGAGCGTCTTGTACCCTATCGAAGGGCACTTTCATTGGATGACTGTTGTAACTTCGATATGATGTTGAACGATGTTCGTTCTCGTCGAGCAGCAGGAGGAATGCTTCCTGCACAAGAAGAATGGAAGCCGATGTTGCTTTCCATGCTCGTAGGTGCTCATCAGCGAATTCGAGTCTTGGAAGGCCGACTCGAATCACTTGAACGTCGATTGAAAAATGCCGGTGTACTCGATGGACTTTGAAGGACACAAGGGATGGATTCTTGATGCCCACCTTTGTTCGAAAAGAAAAGACATGCTCGTTTGGATTGTCCCTGAGGATGGTCCTGTCTTTTCATACCGTGAACAATGGAATCCCTCACTGCACGTTTCTGGTTTAGTTTCCGAACTGGAAGTATTGGTTGAGTGGTTGAATCAACCTGAAATCCAACTCAAATTTGGCATAATCAGTCATTTATTTGAGTACAAACGATTGGAACTCGGTTTAGTCGATCAGACACGTGTGCTTACTGTTGAAGTGGATGCGTATCAATCACTAAAGCCGCTTGCTCAACACATCGAAGAGCGAGGAAAACATGTTCGTTTTACTCTTTATTCAGTGGACTTGCAGCCAGAACAAGCCTATCTCACATCGAAACGATTGACCATTGGTTCTTCGGTTATAATCAAAAATCAACAACTCGTTCCAATCGAACAGGAAGTGGTTAGACGCTCGTTAAGATGTTGCCGTTTCGAAGTTGAATTCCGTAAAACCAATGGATTTGTGGATGATTCAACTGAGATTTCACATGTTCTTGTAGAGGAGTGTACTGCAGAAGGAAAGATACTTGAGAGAACATACATGATTCCAGTTGATCATCCAACATTCGTTATGACACTCGGACAATGCTTGAGAGAACTTGATCCCGATGTTCTCTTCACACGAGACGGCAGCACACTCACTCTTCCTGCTCTACTAGAGTATGCTAAACGGCATGAACAAGTTCTACATCTTGGGCGTAATTCTTCGTCTGTCCGACAAATTGGTGTTTCTCGAACAGTCCATTCTTACGGTCAAGTTCTACGTAGCGAACCCCAATTCTCTTTCGAAGGTCGAATTCATATCGATTTAACATCCAGTTTTATGTTCAAAGAAGGGGGTCTTTCAGGTCTATATGAACTGGCGATTGTCTCGGCTACAAGAATAAGTGATGCTGCACGAAAATCTCCGGGGTCAGTCATCAGTGCAATACAAAATAGAGTGGCAATGGAGGATGATGTTCTTGTTCCTTGGAAAAAAACGAGGCCAGAAGATACGAAGAGCGCTTGGGATTTACTTCAATCCGATCGGGGTGGACTTTACCTTGATAGTAAGCCAGGTGTTTATTCAAATGTCATCGAACTTGATTTTGCGAGTCTCTTTCCAAGCATTATTGCAACTCGCAATATCTCTCCAGAGACATTGAACTGCAGTTGTTGTCAACCAGCAGACACTGCCATTCCATTACCTCTCCATCCAGACTCAGCAAAAAAGAAATTCCAACTTCATGAACGACAATGGCAGTCTGCAAGCCTCGCCTTTCCGCGTCATTCCTCGACAGCCTTCCAAGTACCAGGGCTCTCGACGCATACATGCGGACGGATTCATGGCTTTCTTGGTCGTGTTGTTGCTCCGTTAATTGAGCGAAGAAAACAACTGAAAAAGGAAGTTAAGGAAAAAAACGATTCTGCAGATCGGCAACAAACTGCATTGAAATGGCTTCTTGTTACTTGTTTTGGTTACACTGGTTATCGGAATGCTCGGTTTGGACGCATAGAAGCTCATGAAGCAATCTGTGCTTGGGCAAGAGAACTTCTTCTCCAGACAATTGAACACGCTCAACAATCTGGATGGGAGGTTCTTCATGCAATTGTCGATTCGGTTTGGATTCGCGATGTACAAGGTCGGACATATGAACAGCAACACACTGATGCATTGATGCTAGCCAAAGATGTACAAGCACACACTGGAATCCCTCTTGAATATGAAGGGACGTATGATTGCATTGCTTTCTTACCAAGTCGGGTTCATTCAGCAGGTTCACTCACGAAATACTGGGCGTATGGGAGTGGTGGTCTGAAAGTCCGAGGACTTGAATTACGTCAACATTCAACCTGTCAATGGATTCGTAATCTCCAGGACCAATCATTGCAAATACTCTCGAACTCAACGGATTTAGTTGATGGGCTGCCCTCATATTCTGTCCAGAGATGTATTCAGAATCTGCTGCTTAATGAACTGGAAAAACTTGAGAATGGGACTCTTTCAATTTCAGATCTTCTTATCGCTCAACGCATCTCAAGAGAACCGAGTCAAGGTTCAGTACAATCTCTTGCCATGCTTGCTTTCCAAAGACATCAAGCACATGGGTTTCCGCTCTCTCTGGGTTCTAAGGCTCGATTCCTTGTTCGTAAGAAGGACACCAAAAACCCCCTCTTCAGAGTTCTTCTTTCTCAAGAGTGTTCGGAGTTGAAGGTGCCTGCCCGGCATGTCGATACAGCGTATTACCGACAGCAAGCCATTCGCGCTGTATGGGCAATACTCACTCCGTTTGGATGGACGGAGAATCAACTAACAGAAATTGGTGTTGTGCGACTCGACCAGTGGATGTAAATGCTTCAAGTCTCGATTGTGATTTATCGTTTTGTGTAGGTAGGAGTTGTAGTAGCGTTTCAGAATCCAGAGCATTTCTCAGGATCAATACGTCTTTTCTTGATGTTTGCCAATAACCTAGTAAGTGTCTATTGGCATGTGCCTTTACAGTACATTTCAGTTGCTGATGGAGTCTACTCGACGCATGTCCATCAATAAGAATCACTGGGCACTGCTCGGATAATTTGTCCAATGAATGCAAACAATGACGAAGTATCGCTCGTCCTTCATACCGACGTATTTGTTCGTCAAGAAACATTGCCAGCAATCCATCAACAACGACTAAAGAAGCCTTTGTCAACACTGTTTCTTGATGCACACGAAGAATCAGAGCGTGTAATTGATGGAGTGTGAAACCTCGTCCGATGTAGAGTCGTCGCAAACCTTGTTCAAGACCGCAATTGCGATTCCTTAATGGTTCAAAAAAAGTGCTTGGGTTGAATCGGTGAGCTCCATCAATCCAGTGAACTGTTTTGTTTTCACTAAGCAAAAGCGCTGTTGTTTCCTGAGCAAGAAACCTCATTTCCTTACCAAAATGGCCAGGTCCTTCAATCCACGTTATCCCCTTGCTCAAGATCATATGTTCAGGTAGAATTTGAGTCATTTTCCTCGCTTCAATACCGTCCATGTAATCACCAAGTATTGTTGTCCGGCCAAGACAGTAGGGTTACATTTCGCAGGGGGTGTTATGAAAGTGAAGGATGAATTTCAAACACCTTCGGCATTCCTCATGCAATGTGAGCGAACCACGTATCCTGATTCATTGCGACCTCGATGCCTTTTTCGCATCGGTTGAAATGCTTCATCATGGTTTTCCAAAAGATCAGCCGTTGATTATTGGTTCTGATCCCCAACAAGGTCGAGGGAGAGGTATTGTTTCGACTTGTAATTATGCCGCTCGAACCTACGGTGTCCGTTCAGCTATGCCTATCACTGAAGCGTGGCGACGTTGCCCCGGAAGTCCTTACGGACCAGGTCGTTACATCCGAGGAACCCGTTCACTGTATTCGATGGCATCTCGTCGTGTGATGAAGATCTTACGCAAATATGCTGACAAATTTGAACAGGCAAGTATCGATGAGGCATATTTGGATGTAACAGACTACACAAAGGGTGACTGGGATGAATCTCTTGCACTTGCACGAAGAATTCAAAGTGAAATTACGGATTCGGTGGGGCTGACAGCTTCCTTCGGAATTGGAGCAACTCGTGTAGTTGCCAAAATGTCTTCCGAAGTGAATAAACCAAATGGAATTCACCGTGTATTACCTGATGAGATCACATCGTTCTTTCGACAACGTTCGGTTCGTGAAGTTCCTGGGATAGGGCCTAAAACAGCAAATAGATTAGCGGAATGGGGGATTACAACGGTCGATGAAGCCTCTGAATTAGGAGAACTTGCTCTCGCACGTATGACCTCAGAACGATTTTCTTCATGGCTCCTACGTGTTGTCGATGGGGCGACATCAAATGATGTCAGCCCAATTCGTTCACGTCGTTCAATTGGAAAAGAACGCACATTTTCTATTGATCAATCAAATCATGAAGTTGTTTTAGAAGTCCTTGAAAATCTTACCGTTAGGGTCATGGCGAAGGCTAGGGAAGAAGGCATTGCGGGTCGACTCGCTGAAGTTAAGTTACGGTATACTGGATTTGAAACACATACGCATGGCCGCTCCATACCTGTAGCAATGGACGATACTGAGGTGTTTCTGCGTCAAGTTCGTAGACTCTTTGCACAAAACGTGAATCAAGACCAAAACATACGCCTTGTTGGATTCCGTCTAGGACAACTTGAAGAAATCGATCATCGTCAAACCACTTTAGATGGAATTGATGAATCAGAGTAACTTGTGCATTTTTGCAAGTGTTCCTTTGAATTCGTCGAGTGAATCGGGAATGATAACACCTTCAATTTCAGCATTGAGTGATAGGCCTTGTTCCTTCTTCGTTTTCCATACTTCACTGTTGAACGCTTCAACTTCTGGTGTTAGGCTGTTTAGATGCTCATCAACAGTACCTTGTACAGGGAATTGGTCAACATCAACCGAACTTTGTCCATAGAGAGTCATCGAAATATGATGGCAAAAGAAAGGACACACTGGGCTAAATGCTGCAAGGAAATCGTTCAAGATAGTATGAATTGTCCATGCTGCATGTGTGTCGCCATCGTAAAGACGAGTTTTAGCCATCTCAAGCCAATGAGAGGGGAGGATTCCAGTACCGAAGGACTTGAGTGCTTGAGTTGCAGTGTAGATGTCAAGGTCATTCCATGATGCTTCAACACTGTTCATTGTAGCAGAAAATTCTGAACGAATCCATCGATCTTCGACAGGGAATGGTGTCGATGGTTCAGATTCAGGCATGTCAAATTGACTTGCAAATCGAGCTACGTTGAATAATTTCGTCAGTACACCGAAATATTTGGCCTCAATTTCTTCAGGATTAATGTGGAAATCATCACCCACTTGCGCTTCACATGCTTTCCACAATCGGAAGCATTCGCTTCCAATCTTATTCGCTTTGAGACTGACTGAACCGCTTGGACCTTTGACTTTCCAAGATCCAGTACGTCCACCCGCTCCGCATTCGAGAACACTGTCAGCATCAATTCCATTACCAAGAGACTTCGACATTTTCCGTCCCCATGGATCCATACCCAGCCCATCAATCCAAACATGTTGGAAACCAGGTTTGTCAAGAAGCAGTGTCGATTTCAGTAATGTGTAATACAACCATGTCCGGACAATTTCCTTACCTTGAGGCCTTAATGCAGTAGGGAATGCTTTCTCGAAGACATCAGGATGATTCATATAACCACTGACAAATAAATTCGAGTTCGAGGAATCCATCCATGTATCGAATACTTTTTCTTCGCCGCGTATTTCTCCGAGTGAGTCCTTCAATTCACTGAAGGAACCGACATCTTCTCGTGATTCTCGATTGAGAACACGAGATTCAATTGGAGGTTGTTCTTTCCACGGCTGGACATAATTACCAGATGGTGGTACGACAATGAATTGTTCGTCTTGAGAATACCATATTGGAATCTCTGTATGGTACCAGCGTCGTCTTGAAATTGGCCAATCAATGCTGATGTTATCCATCCAGTCAAGCAAGAATTGTCTGTTCCTTGGAGGATGGAATTCGATTTCGTCGATATGTTCTCTCATCCGATCTTGTATGTGTGTCTGCCTGACATACCATTCTTTGAGAAGAATGATCTCCACCGGATTTTTTCCACGTTCTGAAACTGGAATTTCTTGTGCTCGTTCCTCAATCTGTGATATCTTCCCTGCATCTTCAAGCATTTCAGTGGCTTTCGCCCGTGCCTCGATAACACTCAAACCTGTAAGGTCAGCCGAAATTTCAGTCATGCAACCATCCAGGTCAATGGCTTGGAAAGGGGTCAATCCAAGTTCTCTGAAAACTGCAACGTCGTTTTGGTCTCCGAATGAACAAACCATCAAAATTCCACTTCCAAATTCGGATTTAACAGATGGGTGTGTCTGTATTTCAACAAAAGTTTCTCTCCCACTAACTGGCATAGGTAAAATTGCATTTTTGCCAACAAGGTGCTGATATCGTTCATCATCAGGATGGACCACGACGACACCGCAAGCACAAATCATCTCTGGTCGAGTGGTTGATATGATTAGTTCCTCACCAGAATCAGTTTGCCATTTGACATCGACCAGTTTGGTATTTCTAGATATACGTTCAACTTCGGCATCAGCAATCGTAGTGCCCTCGACTGGATCGTAGATGTTTGGTCGAAGATCTTCAATGATGTCTCCTTTCTTGAACAAATCGATGAATATTGATTGAGTGACAGCCCGGTAATCCGGAGCATCAGTAAGGTATTCAGCCGCAAAATCGCAAGATAGCCCAACACGTGCAGCGGTCTTCCTCATTGCTTGAGTAAATGCTTCAATTGTCTCTCGGCACAAATTTAGAAATTCCTCACGAGAATATGTCTTCATCTTCCTTTTCGTGTTCTTTTCAACTGTAAATTCTATGTTGATTCCGTTTCTGTCAACTCCCCATGGGAAATATACTTCCTTTCCGAGCAATCGTTGGGAACGTGCAATAACATCGATCATCGAATATTGAGCAACAGCTCCAATATGCCATGTGCCTGATGGATACGGTGGTGGTGTGTCGACGACGAACAGCGGTTTTCCACTCGATGGCTTGAATCCATATCTCTGTTGATATGATTCCGAATCAGCGTAGTGTTCCTCTTGTATTTTCTTTTCAAGGTCAATTGACCATCGCTTCTCTGGTAGTCTTGGAGAACTCATCGTTTACACCGGCCTAACCCCCAGTCAACGGAGGCGTCCAACCAGCCGTCAGGATATTGGTTTTTGAACGGTTCCCTCACAAATCAACGGCAATCCTTTCAATGTCGGTGTGGAGGGGAGAGCAGGTTGCACCATGTCTGATGAGGCTAAACCAGAAAAAAACCCTCGCTCGGAGACGGACGTCGGAAGAATTCAGGCTATTGCAGACTACAGTAAATCTAAGATGAAACTCACCTCTGTCGATATATCGGCCCGAGTTCGAGAATTCGATCCAAAAAAGGCTGTTGGGGCAGTACTTGATGCTCCAAAGCGGCTCAAGCGTGAATGGCAACGTTCAGGAGCAACCGGAGCTATTACGCGTTATCCGATAGCTACAGTCGCTCTATTCTTGATGATCACAGCCTACTTTGTTACGACCTCTGGATTCTTAGATGACACTCGATTTGACGATGACCCCAATAAACCAGCATTGAATGTTAACGGTGATATGGAAGTGTATCTGCCTGAAGGTAGTGAAGTCAAGGAACTCATTAATCTGGTCGAAGAAGATTGGACTACCAACGTGATGGTCATCTACATCGAATCCAACAGCAACAACATCACTGACCAACGTATTTTACAAGAAATCAGTTATGTTGAAAAGAAGATTAACCCCTTTGTTTCAGATAATGAAAGCGACGAGGTAATCTATATCCTTTCAATTTCCACTGTCCTCAAGGAAATAAACTCAAGCTTACCAAGAATTCGTGAGGCTTTCATCACACAACTTGGCCAACAATGTCCGACATTGGACGAACTGTGTGAAGGCTTTGCTGAGAGTGTTAACAATGCAATAAGTGCTGGTGATGACCAATTCGCAGGTGGTTATGATATCCCTACTCAGACGACAATTGACCTTATTATTAACGAAATGTACGAAAATGATGGTTCTCCTACACCAGGTTTGGACAAACTAGCACGAAACACAAACGATTGCAGCGCAGCGCCTAATGCAGAAGGAGCCGATGACAATGGCTGTTTGGAAGGTGAAGACCTTCTACTCGATCGAGCGATCATGGCTGTTGCGTTCAACGACATCAAACCCAAGGAGATTATCGAGGATACACAAAGTCGTCTTGATAACATCTCTATGCTCGAACGCCCATGCGAATTTGATGCAAACGGAAACCCAGTGCCAGAAGAAGGTGTTTGTGTCTGGGGGGAGTTGACTGCTGACCAAAAAGAAAGGGGTGTCAAGAGCCTTGGTCTTTCCATGACATTAACCGGCCCGATTCCTATCACAAATTCTGTGACCGAATTTTCATTCCGACTCTTTTGGGAGATTTTCCCACTTGCTGTAGTTTTAGTCGCTATTGGCTTGTTCGTTTTCCACTCTGATTTACTGCAAGCCGGGATTTCTGGAATACGCCCCATTCAAGGAATTAAAGTCGTCATTATTGCGGGTTTACCTACTCTCTGTGCTGTCTTTTGGACGCTTGGAATTATCGGGGCGACCAATTATGAAGTGACGATGACGGTTATTATTGTGGGTCCGATTCTTCTTGCATTAGGTGTTTCATATGGTCTTCACATTACCAATCGGTATGCTGAGGAAGAAGGTAGTCGAAGCCAAAAGATGCGTGCTTCTATGAAGTCTACTGGTCGGGCAGTATTCTTATCTGCCGTTACAACAGTCATCGGTTTCATCTCACTTATTTTCACACCAATGGCGCCCATCCAAACGGTGGGGATTGCATTATCGGGTGGAATTGTTGTTGTCTACATTCTCACGATGTTTATGGTTCCAAATTTGACATTGATTCTTGATTTAAGAAAACCCAAACACCCACCGTTGAAGATTTTCGATGCCGCAGTTAACATTCCTATGAAACGAAACAAGAGCGTAATTGCTTTCTTCGTCCTTCTTGTATTGATATCGTCAACTATAGGTCAAGCCAATGTGGAGGAGAATATCGATCTTCTTGGTATGGCTCCTGAAGGTGAGCAACCAGTCATTAAGATGAAACAGTACAGCGAAGAATTCAATGCCGGTCAAATCGGTATGATCCTTGTGCACGCAAACGTTACTGGAGATCAAACTGATAACGATCCCACTAACGATGACCCTTATCAAAATTTGAAAATCATTGATAGTCTTGAAAGAAACCTGAATACAGTGGAAAATGCATCTGCAGTTTCAGTTGTCTTTTTGATGAAAGCTACTGGACTTGCCCCTACTCTTTCAGGTCAACCTATCCTGAACCAAATTGAAGAACTCCCTGGCTACGATCTTCTTCCAGAAGATATTCGGGATACTTTTGCTGTTCTTATGGATAACGAAGTAACGCAAGGTGCTACCTTCTGGGACTTACTCTCTACTCCGGAAGAGTTTGGCCTTCCAGGTTCTACACAAAGTCAGATTTTCTTACTCGATGTCTTTTACTCATCATTAACGAAGGAAATGAGAGAGATTTTCATCAATTCCGATTATGATCGAACCCTCGTGTACATCGACATGCCTTTCATTCCAGTTGCTGACACAAAGGTTGCTGTAGATCAAATCAATGAGTATGCTGAAGGATTCCAGGGGGTGCATCAAGAGCGTGCTGAGAAACTCACGGGTGTTGCAGCAACTGCCATTGAAGTCAATCAATTGATTGTTGATTCACAATGGACCTCACTCGGATTTGCAATTATTCTCACCCTGATTACCCTCGCCGTAGTCTTCAAGGATATTCGATATTCATTCTGGACAACTTCACCAGTTATTGCCACTGTTGCGTTACAGTGGCTTGTCATGTGGCAGATGGATGTACCATTATCTCTTGTAACGGTCATGATCGGCTCAATCTTAGTTGGTGTAGGGGTCGACTTTTCTATCCACATATCGAACCGTATACGTGAATTGGGAGGTGGGCTTGATGCCATACGTTCTGCCGCTGTCGGAACCGGGATGTCACTTTTCGAAGCTGCTGTAGTCACTTCACTAGGTATGTTTACTGCTTATCAGATTCCGATACCCGAAATCAAACCCTTCGTAACGGTTATTTTGATTCTGTTATGGGTTGCTGCAGCAAGTGCATTATTCCTCCTTCCTGCGATCTTTGTTACGCTTGAGAAAATGGGTATCGGATCGGTTGGAGGGCCTACTGGCATGGCTCGAAAACTTGGCCTTGGTCGAGTCAAGGCTGATGACCCAGATGTACTCGAAGCGGTTCTTGTAATGGATTCTCGCTCTGAAGAAGCCTGGTGACAACAAGCAAAGGGATAAGACCTGTATTCCTATCAATAGGCATGGTCAACTACTGGTTGATGAAGTCTGAACTTGATGTGTATCCGTATTCACAACTTGTTCAAGATGGTTCAACACACTGGGATGGGGTTCGGAATTATCAAGCACGTAACATGATGCGTGATGCTATGAAATTAGGAGATTACGTTCTGTTCTATCATTCCAATTGTAAGCCTCCTCACATCGCTGGTATCGCCAAGATTTGCAAAGAGGGCTATCCGGATTTCACCTCTTGGGATTCCAAATCTAATTATTTTGATGAAAAATCATCGCCTGAAAAACCACGCTGGTTCATGGTGGATATTGAACCCGTTCAGCAACTCAAGGAAACGGTCTCTCTTGATTCTGTCAGGAACGAACCATCTCTTTCTGAGATGCCATTGATTAGAAGAGGTCAACGATTATCAATTCAACCCGTGCAGCAAAATGAATTTGAAACAATTTGTGCAATGGGTGGCGTAGAAGTTGGAGAACTCAATGGGTGATCACATGGTTGAGATTCCTTCCTCTAAGCGTGCATCGAACATTGAGTATGCCATTCGTGATGTTGTTGTTCCTGCGACGGAACTCGAAGCACAAGGACATTCCATCATCAAATTGAACATCGGAGATCCAATTGCATATCCTGGTTTGCCAACTCCATCTCACATGGTTGAAGCGTTCTCAACTGCTCTTTCAGAAGGCAGAAATGGGTATTCTCCCTCATATGGACTTCCCGAACTACGAAGTGCGATTGCTCATGATGAATCTCAGAAAGGATGGAATGCCCAACCAGAAGATGTCTACGTTTGTCATGGAGTTACTGAGGCTCTACAGATTGTGTTCCAAGCCACATTGGAAGAAGGCCATCAGGTTCTCGCTCCTGGCCCCCACTATCCTCCATACATGGCCTATCCTCAGATGTACGGGGCTGAAACAATTGAATATGAGCTTCAGCCAAACGATGGTTGGTCGTTAAATTTTGATGATATCGAATCAAAAATGAATGATAATGTTCGGTTGTTCGTCCTCATTAATCCAAATAACCCGACTGGTTCGGTTGCCGATTCAAAGGACATAACACGATTATTATCAATACTATCAAACTGGCCTAATTGCATTCTCATTGCTGATGAGATCTATGATGGTCTTGATTTTTCAGGCAGACAAGTTAGCGCTGCGAGTTTATCGAAATCAGTACCAGTACTCACTATGAATGGTGTCTCAAAAGTGTACTATGCACCTGGATGGAGGATTGGTTACATGGCAATCCACGACCCTATTTCTTCATTAATGGCGGTTCGGGATGGTTTAGAGCGAATTCTTCGATCACGGTTGTGTGCCTCGACTCCCGCTCAACTTGGCTACCTTGCTGGACTGGAACAAGACCGCTCTTGGATGAAACACTACAGCGATACGGTCAAAGAACGGAGAGACGTTTGCCTCTCAAGAATCTCCACAATCGAAGGGCTTGAAGTTCAAAATCCTGAGGGAGCATTCTATATGTTCGTCAAATTAACCGATAAAAAATGGGCTGATGATGATAAGTCGTTTGTTCTTCAGTTACTTCATGAGCAACACGTGCTTGTAGTTCATGGCTCGGGATTTAGTTCTGAAAAAGGCAAAGGGCACTTCAGACTTGTTTTCCTTCCCGATGTCGATACCCTAAACATCGCTTTTGATCGTATTGATTCTTTTTTGCAAAAACACAGAATTGCTTGAACAAAGACGGCGAAGTATTGATGTTTGATGAGTGCTCGGTATAATCATGCGAGGAATGAAATTAGCTCTTATTGGGCTTCTAATTTCACTCATCCCCTCTGCATCAGCCTCTACGATTGCTTCTTCAGGAGATTTTGAAGTTTCATTTCTTTATCCGGTCTTAGTGGCCTTTGTTGTCGCTGTTCTGTTATGGAAATTCTTTGTTCCTCGACAGTTATCTGCGTTACAGGTTGCATTCGAAATTGATGATGACCTCTATGAAGTCCATCGTTTGACAAAAGGAATCGACGACGCCAAAGACCTTCTGCAACAAGGACGTGTCGCTTTTGGTGTTGGATTGTATATGATGGGCATGATGGGCGTCCTCGTATTGATTGGAGAATTACTTTTCAATGCAGACGTATACTTTGACCTAAATCTTTGGCTCATTGGCTTATTTATTCTCATACCAGTAGTGATTTCTCCTTGGGAAACTCTCAATGCTCAATTGATTGGAAAAAATAAACTTCGAGTTGGAAGACATACAATTCGTACGGGGCTTAGAAGAATCATCACACTTGCTGTGTTGATTTCGTCTACGATTGCAACTGTCGTTTACGGAATGAATCTTAATGATGGAACAATCACACCTGTTTGGCTTGCTGCAGGTATGCTCGTCTTCATGGCTCCAACAATTTTGGCTTATGGCAGAATCATGGGAGCATCTTGGAATATGCTCCTCTTGAATAAATGGAGGACCGCTAGAGGGCGACGTAATCCCATCGATCCTGATCGACCATCGTTCCTTAACAGACTCTTCTCGTTACTTCTTGTTATTTTCCTCATCACAATGCCTATAACGGCATTGAATGGGATAGTTACTGTATTCCACGTCTTGGTCAATAATCCAGATAACACCGAAGATGTTCTGAATTACGGAGGTATAATTGGCCATTCTATCTATGAACGCATTGATATCATTTCAGACATTTTATTCCATTGGGAATTTATCAAATCTGCACCACAATTCCTGTCACTTTATCTCTCTCTTAACATTGCTATCGTAGGATTAGCATTCATTTTTGAATTAACAAGAAACTTGATTTTGGGAGGTCAAACATTTGGTGGAATGTTTGGAGTGACACTCGATACACCTCGTGAAATACGAACAGAAGAATCTGCGCAGGGGCGCCAATTAGCCTTTGCATTCGCAGGTTTTTCAGGATACACTGTTTTGCTTCTTGTACTGGTTTGTTACAAAGAATTTGGAGATTTGATGCCGTTTACTCAGAATCTGGAAGATAAAGGATTCGATGAAAGCATGCGTCTTCTCACTACATGGATGTTCATTGCAGTTGGTCAAGCGATTTTCCTGTTTACTTGGCTTCTCTCCATCGCTCGCTTTGGTCCTCTTCGACAATTGAAATTCGATCTTGACCCCGAAGAAAGAAGAGAGGGTGCAGTTATGATGGCTGATGGTGATTGGATGAGAGAATTTGTTGATGAGGCAGCTCTTCAAGAAGATCTAGACGCTCTTATTCGATTCCAAATGCAATTGATTGAAGGTGACGTAGCTCTTGTTCGCCATGAGAAAGCGCGTGCAAAGATGTGGGAGTGTGCCATTCGTGGACTTTGGCCAAAAGCAATTGAAGAATCTCGTAAAGTTCTCGCACAAGCAGGTGGTGATGACGATGAAGCCCGTATGATTACTGCTACTGGATATCTCGCAACTCGAAGGCTAGACGCAGCCCGTGAGGCTCTACGTGGTTTACAACAACCAGAAGGATACGATGAACCTGAAATTCTCGCATTCATCACAGAATGGATGGATCCATGGAATGGGTCTGTCGATGAGGACGATATTTGGGATTGGGAAAACAATTCGGCCATCGATCACCTCAATGAACAAATGCGTATGCTTCGTTATTGGACTCCAAAGCACTCTGAAGATTCAGTTGAACATTCAGATAGACTCTCGATGATTGGAAAACTATCATCCGTGGCATCCTTGCGTATGCAAAGACGCCATGAAGAAGCCTTACAATTGGCATTAGAAACTGTGAAATTTGACCCGCTTGGTGTAAGGCCAAGAATCGCTGTAGCACTGTGTTTAATTGACAAAGGTAATTGGCATCAGGCTATGTCGGTTTATCAAGAACTTAAGGAAAGTGATGTCAATGATCCACGTGTCATTGCTCTCTCAGTTCTTCTAGGAAATTCCGCCGATGTCGAACACATTGAAGTTTCACTTGCAGTAGAAAAAGGTAAGAACGTAAGAAAATGGCTCGATGAAGCTCCAGTAAATGCCGTTGCAGGTCTTGGAATCAAAGGAGGAATGGATGAAGCAATCAATGCCAATATTATGATTTGTGCACATGAATCAGTCCGTCGTAGTATGACGCCTCGTTATTCTCATTCAATTTTCCATTACATCATCCAATTCGTACTTCTACCACCGATTTTTATCGTTGCAGCTATTGCCATGTCTGGTTATTCTGGTCAAGTCCAAGGAATCGTTGCTGGTGGCGTATTATTCATGCTTCAATTTGCCTTTGCGAGATTCAGAAGACAGCAGGGTAGGCAAATTAAGCATCGTGACCAACGAAGCCTTGTTGATTACGCTCATATGATGAAACGGTTCAAGGTAAATCCCAACAGTGGGAATATTCCCATAGGGACTCACCTCCTACTTTCAGGTATTCTAGTGACTGTTAACGGTGTCGTTTTGGACGTTGGAATGCCAGGATGGCTTACACACAGGCTTCCCAAAGATGCTGACAAGACCATTCGAGCACGGCTTAAGCGAAATGCTTTGACAATTGGTAAAAACAAACCTGCTAAATTGAAGCCTTTGACCAGTGGCTGGTGGCTCAAGAGGCCAAAAGAAGAAGCATCAGACTTCCCAATTCTTGAACAATTAATCGGTCCTGTAGCATACAGAGGGCGGCAAACAATGCTCATCAAAAAGACAACTGGTTTCCGACAAGGTTCGTCTAGTAAACCGAGCTTCAATCCAGTGGAGTCTCATGATTTCAAGGGACGGGACGTGCCACGCAACACCAGGACCAGTGAACGTTCATCTCGCGTAGGTCCTAGTCGCCCAAGCCGTCGTCGTTGATTCTAGCATCCGATTGATAGTATTCATGAACCTTGTCTGACTGGACAATGCATGGGCAATAGTTCTCCCAGAGACTCAGTCAACCATGTTTTGAATGCAACATCGAACAGTGCTCGTCTTTACGGTCATGGCCTTGGTATGATCGCATCTGAAAATATCATTTCACCGAATGTCAAGCGGGCTATCAATTCTGATTTACATGGCCGTTATGCAGAAGGTTTGCCTGGGAAACGGTACTACCAAGGTTGTGAGGATTTTGATACGATTGAAAGCCTTGGAATTGATCTAGCAAAGAAAGTATTCAACGCTCCATTTGCTAACATTCAATCAACTTCTGGAACGGTTTCGAACATTGGTGCGCTGAAGGCGTTAGCAAAACCTGGTGATTCAATAACCGCAGTATCAACTGCGGATGGCGGACACATTTCACATGCTAGGATGGGTGCTGTTGGTTTACGTGACCTCAATGTATCGACATACCCCTGGGATGAAACTCGCATGGAGCCTGATGTGGATGGTTCATGTGCCCTTATTCGTGAACTCAAACCAAAAGTAACTCTTGTTGGGCAATCTGTGTTTCTTTTCCCTACACCTCTCAGAGAATTAGCCGATGCAGCCCATGAAGTTGGTTCTACTGTCATGTACGATGGTGCCCACGTTCTTGGTCTAATTGCAGGTGGTGTGTTTCAAGATCCACTACGAGAAGGCGCAGATGTTATGACAGGTTCATCGCACAAAACGTTCCCTGGTCCACAAGGTGGATTTCTATTATCCTCAAATGAGGATCCAGTCATTCACAAGAAACTCAACAATGCAATGTTCCCTGGCGTTGTTTCATCCTATCACCTTCACCATGTGGCTGGTAAAGTTGTTGCACTTGCCGAATTTGAGGCATTCGGATCTTCGTATGCTCAAGATATTGTAAGGAACGCTCAAGCATTCGCACAAGCACTAGCTGCGGAAGGGTTTGACGTTTTAGCAGAATCACGAGGTTACACGGCCTCTCATCAAGTCCTAACTCGACATGGAGGAATTGATTCCGGAGCAGGAGCAACTGCAGCGGCACTTTTGGAAAAAGCAGGAATTATTACGAACATGAATATGCTTCCCGGGGATACCAAAGCCATGACTCCATCCGGTCTTCGGCTCGGTGTTCAAGAACTGACGAGAGTTGGTATGGGTCCACGAGAAATGGAAGAAGTGGCTTCCTTTTATGCTCGTGCTTTGCTCAAAGGAGAAGACGTTCGCGAGATTAAGAGTGATGTTCATCATCTCAAATCAGATTTCCAGCATGTTCAGTATTGTTTTGATTCAGAAGATATACCTGCATACGAAGGAATGTAAGGTATGTCTACAAAAATACCTCCAACGCATGAATCGTTATCCAACAGTGATGGATTCATTTTTGATTCTGAAATGAATTGTTATATGATGTGGAAGCAGCATGAATTCGGTCAATGGTGGCGTTCTTTTGAATCTCTTTTCACTCATCCTCTAAGTCGTACTTTCATTAATTCAGTGGTTGATGATTTGGAATACCATCAACGCTTATCGTCTCCAAGAGGTCTTTTCAAAAAGAAAAAATTCAATTTGGAATTAACAAAAGTGGCCCATTTTTATGGGAGCGGGTCGATCGATTTAACAAAAAACGAAATTGTTAATGGGGCACATTCTCTTTTTTCTGTTGGGTTAGCATCGTATGCATTAGAAGTCTTTCATCAAAAGAGATACAAAATACGCTGGAATGAACCAACTCCTCGCGTTGTTCAACTTTCACTTGACGACAATGCTGACTTACCGCCACCAAGTTCGATTAGGCCATTTCCTTGGTCCAAAATTTTGGATGTGGGAACCCAAATCAAATCCAATGCCTTAACAGACCAATTAGTCATCAAAGAGGCTGGACATTTGGAAGTTGATGGTGAACGTTTCATGATAGTCCCTGCCTCTCTTCTTGAACGATTTTTCTCTACTTGCTTGCCTCATGCACCAAGGGTGATGGATGCTGATAAGATACAATATCCTGATAATTGGTCCGAATCTGATAATTCGATTCTATCTGTCATAATTTCTTCTGTTGTTGATATATTTTCGCGTTCAGAACGTTCGGTTTACATTAATGGAAAGGACAGTTGGGATGCTTATCTTCGTGCATATATGTTTGATCAAGGCTGGGGTGGTGCGATTTTGACTTCATACGATTCCGATTCTTATGAGACGATTTTAACGTTGCCAAAGGCTCCTCTTTTCCCTTTCTCAATCGGTCTAATTGCCGGTATCTGGGAGAGGGCGCATGGTCGGGAATTCAAATTAGTAATCGCTGAAGAGAATGACTCGATTAAAGCCACTATCTGTTCTTTACTCGCGTATGAAAATGGACTTTGAGTGCAGTAGGTGCAATCGATAGTTATCGAGCAACTAAGGTCAAGGTTCATAACCGAATCGTGGGCTCGTAAAATTAGTCAAGGCGCGGAGGCTCTATCCAATGTCACTAAATCACAACCAAATGGCGTATGCTGCAATCATTTCAACATTAATTTTCGGAGCCCTTTTTGTAGGGGTTAGCGGTTTTTACCAGACTTCAGATGGAATCGGTGAATTCGATAGTGCAGCTGAAGATGAACTGTTCGGTGAGGAAATAACCTCAGGTGAGGCTACAGATCAAGATGAGGATGGCCTTCCTGACGTTCTTGAGGCACAATACGGTACCGATCCGAAAATGAAAGATACCGATGGTGACGGCATGAGTGACGGTTGGGAAGTTGAGCATGGTCTCAATCCACTTGATAATGGTGAATCAGAAAATCCAGACGAGGAAACAGGAGGCACCGCAACAGCGGATGATGCTGGGATTTCCAACGAAAGCGATTCATGGCCAGATCCAGAACAAGGAAAGTATGGTGACCCTGATCGAGACGGACTCACAAACGAACAAGAGGCTGAACTTGGAACAGATCCTCAACGTGCTGACACAGACAACGATGGATTAAACGACCGTTGGGAGTCTATGTACGGAATGAATGTTTCATCCCCAGACGGCGGTATGATTTATCTCTTCAACCCTCTTTCTGGTAACTGGGATTGTACCCTGTTGAATCTCGCTCTTGAGGAATCCCTTTCGTCTATGCTTGAAGAATTTGAAGGTGCTCCTACTTGGGAAGAACTTGAAAATCCATTGGGCAAGCATTCTTGCGACCAAGTCCTTGACACTGATGATGATGGTCTTCTAAACTTCCAAGAAGAAGCATATGGGACCAATCCATCTTCTCCTGATTCTGATGGTGACATGCTCCCTGATATTCTCGAAGTAAACTCTGGAGAAGTGATACTTGATTTTGTTCTTGGTTCTGATTGTGGAGCACTCGAAATTAAACCAGTCAGTCAACGTACTGCAAGATCCGCTCCTTTTGCCACCGAAGTAAGTGCTGCATGGTTCTTATCCGATCTTGATGGAGACGGCCTTCTAAACGGTCCAAGCGATTCTGATACCGATGGAGATGGGATGCCAGATGGTTTTGAGTACTGTTTCTCTTTCCAGGTTGACCACCCTCTATTCGCTGCTTCTGCGACACGTTCAGAAACAATTGGTAAACAACTCTCTCCATTCAACTCCTCTGATGGATATGGCGATTGGGATGAAGATGGATTGAACAATCTTGAAGAATATCAAGTTGCTAACAAATTCGGACTTACGAACGGATTGCCATCTTTCACATCTCCATGGAGCGAGGATACTGATGGCGACAAAATGCCTGATGGTTGGGAAGCCAATCAATACAATCGTACTACCTTTGAATACCCTCTAAATCCAAGGAATGCGAGCAACGCTAACGAGGACATTGATTTTGATGGATGGGATTCAGACGGCGATGGAAATGTTATGTTTGGTGAACTAGAACTCGCCACAACTGTTACGGAACTTTATGTGACGAAGGGTGATTACGTCACGAGTAACCAAACAGTTGCCAAAGCTCAATTTACAAAGGGTGGGGGTCTCAAGGAAACAGTCTACATGGTTGCTCCAGTCGACGGATATGTCTACACAATCAACGTTGCACCAGGCGATCGAATCGAATCACGACTCTTTGTTTGGATGAACATCGTTGAGGAATCTGAGCGATTTACAAATCTAATGGAGTATGAAGCAGGATTTGATGACTTAGGAAACCCAGTTGGGCGCTCAACAGATCCAACACATGGCGACACAGACCTTGATGGCCTACTCGATGGAATCGAAGTGGGTGGTTGGGAAATTCTGGTCGTCAATCGTGGTGTACAATTGACATGGGTTGTCTCAGACCCTGGATTGCCAGATACCGATGGCGATGGTCTTTCAGATTTCGTTGAATTTTCATCTTCTTGTGATGGCCAGGGTTCAAACGCTTCCAATGAAGATACGGACAGCGATGGTGAA
>ERZ1046148.106-NODE-106-length-49402-cov-9.189272_pt1 | contig 49402 bp, 37 predicted proteins | sample MGYA00383090_ERZ1046148 | MGnify/ENA primary metagenome ERZ1046148 (study PRJEB29581, sample SAMEA5548360) | metagenome | biome: marine; feature: coastal; material: water | depth 25 m | study: Short-term variability in the microbial, nano- and picoplankton... | reverse complement strand
AGGGGCATTACAACACGGATGACTCCTTCAAGTTCAGGAGTGACTCGTGCACCCAGAATGACTTGTGCTTCAGAATCAACTGCTGATGTCAAAGCAGTCGCAATTTCATCAACTTGACCTATTGTCATACCAAGCCCACCTTCGATTTGTAACAAACAACCTTTGGCTCCACCGACGTTCATTGGAGCCAATGGTGCTTTAATTGTCGCTTCGAACAGTTCGTCTAGATTATCATGATGCCCGGAACCAACCAACATAGTAGACGCACCTGGTTGACGAACAATCGCTCGTAAATCCATGAGATCGAGATTTATCAGACCCATTGAAAGAAGTGTTCGAACCAATCCATCGACAAGATCTTCCACCCATTCGGAACCCATACTCCAGTCCTTCCCTCTTGTTCGAGCTTGTCGGGCTAAACGCTCGAGAGAAAGTTGCACACACACATCGGAATGATGTTCAAGGCGCAAGAGTTCTGTTGTTGCAATCTTCAATCGAGTCGGTTGTTGGGAAAACGGTAAAGCTGCTATTGAGAGAACCGTTGCACCATGGAGTTTTGCCTGCCTTGCAAATTCATGCGAGGCTCCCGTACCAGTACCGCCACCTAATCCAGTAACAAGAATAACGAGTTCAGCAGTTTCCAAAAATGGGCGTGTCCGTGATGCAAGACCCCTCATTCTTTGCTCTGCCAGAGGAGGAAGTGCCGCACAACCAAGTTGGTCAAGAGTATGCCCAAGCCGCATGATGTGTCCGTCTTCGGTATGAGGAAATGATTCATCGGCATCGACCATGAGAAGAGAGGCGCCTCCACCCCTTGCGTGTGCCCGTGAAGCCCAAGTACATCCAAGCCCACCAATTCCTACGATGAGGATTTGCGAGGACTCCATATACCCTCCTTGAGCACAACGCCCTTGAACTTACCTTACTTTTCGATAAATCGCATGTAACGACGTCGGGCATCACGAGCCCAAGCGTTGTCTGGTTCTAAGCCGAGAACTCGATCATAATAACGAACCGCCGTCTCAAATTCTGAAAGATGACGCCCGTAGAGATGGCCTAAATTAGAAAGCACTGGAATGCAATCTTTGTCAACTTCGAGCATTTGCAGAAGCAGTTTTTCAGCAGCACCAAGACTGTTTCGGATCATCAAAGCCTCTGCCTCATCGAGTTGTTCAAGTTGCTCCGTAGATAAATCATAAATGTTGTCAAATGGTGTCTCGGCCATGCTTCTGCGAGGCAGGTTGAAGCAATGAATCCTTGCTTTGTTAAAAATTGAACCTAAAACGCTACACTGCGGGACAATAATCTTGTGATTCACCAACAATGTTTAAGGGGTTCTTGTTAGTCGACAACCCATAGGGTATAGCCATGCTAACAACCTCATTCACCAAGCGGCGCACTATTGTCGTCGCAGTGTTGCTCTTACTACTCTTGCCGGGGCTTGCTACTTCCCTTCCGACAGGCATCGGCGGACAACAACAAAACGGCGCAGATACAATCGACGATGTGGCGAAGGAAGGTTGTCTTTGCCACAATGGCGCCCCTGCAAACGAAGTCCAAATCATCCTCGATGACGTCCCATATGCATGGACTGCTGGCGAAACCTACGAACTGAAACTTCACATCATTGGCGGACCTGATGCAGGCGGCCAATACTCGGCGGGATTCTCCATGCGAGTTTCAAGCGGTACTCTTTCTGGAATCGGAGCAGACAATTGGCAAGGGGATTTACAATCACTCACTCACACCTCCGGCTCAGCAGCTGAATCTGACCGAATGTGGGAACTGACTTGGGTCGCTCCAGCAGAAGGCGAGGGAACAGTTGCGTTCTGGGTCACTGGAAACAGTGTCAACGGCGACGGTGGCCTTGGAAACCAAGTAGAGGACATGTGGAACCAACTCACCTTCGCTCTTACCGAAGGTGACGAAGATAGCCTAGCACGTGGAACTCGCACAGTCTTTGCGGGAGACGGAAACGTTAGCCCTCCTGAACCAACATCCACAGGAACCGATCTCCACCACATGGGAGCAAAACTTCGAGCACACTGGCTTGGACTCCTTGGTTTTGGAGCGGTCATAATGTGCATCGTTTTCGCAGGACTTATGCTCCGCTACAGCTTCTCAACTTCCTACGAAGGCCGCAGTAACCAACTACGCCTTCGATACAAACTTATGCGAAGAGGTGATCAGTGATGTACGACGATACCATCGAGAATCTACTAAGAGGTGTTGCTGACGGTTCTATTACCGTCAAAGATGCACGTACTGCTCTGGAAGGCGTTGAACTTACAGAAGAGCAAATGGATGCGGCAATTGACCATGGAGTCCACAATGTCGCAGAATCTGGGACAATTGTAAGCGCTTCTCTCGCACCATCAGGCGCATCATACCTCACCATGTTTTTCTTTGCATGGGGACTCTTTTGGATTTGCTACTGGTCGTTCTCCCTCATTTACGGATTGGCCAACGATTGGGATCAGCAGAACATGGCATTCCACCTTGGAATGGTCTTGACAACTCTTGTTCTCATGGGTCTTGTCTACCTCAAATTCATCTTACCAGATACAATTATTGTAAAGCACTCACAGAACAAATATGTTCCTGAACACCAGAAAGACTGGAAGGAGTACAAGTGGTGATTTCTATGGCAAAAGATTACGATTTAGTCGTCCCCGAATCAAAGCAAGCGGGCATTAACGTTGCTGGTAATGTCATCAATCGACGGCAGTTCCTACGCTACGGATTCAATACTGCAGCAGGTGTTCTAACAGCATCGTTAGGTGTACTTGGATTCGCCTCAATACTCCTCCCGCCTGGTGGCGGCACCGCAGGTGACCTTTCAGTCAAATTCTGGGCGAAAGGCAGAGAAGATACTGCATGGTACGGTGCAAAGCACCTCCAGACCATGACAAAGGCAGATTTTGTTGCTGAAGCTGCTAAGACAAACACCGGCACCTCTGGAGCATCTGGCGTATGGAACGGAGTTCCTGTCGTCGTCACCTATGTTGAAAGTTCGAAGTGGGAAGGATCACCCGAAGACAACAATAAAGCACGATTTCAAATGATGGAAGGCTACGATGAAAGCGGAAAATACGTAGGACACTTCGAAGACATGGTCGCTCAGGATGAGCGAATCTATCCTTCTGATGATCTCATCATGGTCTTTGGAAGATGTACACACTTGTGTTGCATTCCTGGATGGCAACTCGTATCGAATTCTTACACAGCCGATTCATGGACGCCTGGCGGCACAGATGATGGTGGGACGAAATTGTTCTGCATATGCCACTCATCTCGTTTCGATACAACGGCTCTTGAAATGAACACCAATAGAAATCGTTCCAATGGTTCGACGTTCAAGTACGCTGGTGTTCGAAAAGCAGGAGGACCTGCTCCAGTTGGCCTCCCGCTTATTCCAATCGTTCTGAACAATGATGTCGTTGAGGGCATTACCGATTATGTCGACTGGCTGACATACTGCGACTGAGGTGACTATTATGACAACAATGTTTTGGATTCTTTGGTTCTTTATCGCCTTTATTATTGTCCTCGTGGCTTTCACTCTCCGTAAGGAGACTGAGGAAATGCCACGTCGTGAGATTCTACGTGCTGTAGAATCAACAGGAGGCATGGGTGTTTCTGAACGAGCTTTCCTATGGGTCTTTTCGTGGATGGATACGAGATTCCGTATCCAAGATTACTGGAATATGTCGAAAGGAGCTTACTACAACATGCATCGACAAATGCCACTTTCCCACGCTGAGAAGTACAAACTTCGAATTATCTGGTATTGGTACCCACTCTACTGCTTAGGAGGAATATCCTTCCTGAGTTTCATTGTTCTCGTCGTCACAGGAACTGTTCTGGGAATCTATTACGTTCCTGGAGGAGAAGGTGATCCGTCTCCTGCCTATGCCTCAATGGAATTCATCATGCTTGAACTTCCATTCGGATACATCATCAGAGCCGTTCATCACTGGGCGACGCATTTCATGGTGGCGTCTGTTTTCCTCCACATGTGTCGTGTTTACTTCACTGGCGCATACCGAAACCCTCGTGAACTAAACTGGTTGATTGGTGTAGCTCTCATGGCGCTCACAATCGTCTTTGGATACTCAGGTTATCTTTTACCATGGGACAGTCTTGCATACGGTGCTGCTGTCATCGGAATTAATCTAGCGAATTCATCACCTTTGGTTGGAAAATATGTTGCTACTCTCTTGTTCGGAGGCTCTTCATTGACGCCACGAACGGTGACTCGTATGTACTTCATACACGTCTTTATTCTACCAGTGATAGTGACCACATTGATCATCATTCACTTGTTTATTGTCTGGGTTCAAGGCATTGCGGAGCCACATTGATACGGAGGGAGATGAATGGGATTAATGGAAAATTTTGGTAGAGTCGCTACATCCTATATGGATGAAAAAGCGAAACTCGAAGAAGCTGGTGAGAAGCGCACTCGTACGCGAATGGGGCACGGATTCTGGCCTCATGAAGCACTACGTGATACGATTCTCTTTTCGTTCATGGCTGCAGTTCTTTTGTTCTATGCGTGGTTGATTCCACCGCCACTTCACGGTGCTGCAGATCCATATGCTCAAGCAGGGTTCGTTTTCCCTGATTGGTACGTTTTGTTCTCGTATGGATACTTGCGATGGGGAGAATATCTCCCTCAATTTACTGTTCCTACAGGATTCATTGGCGACATTGTTGGCCAACCTGTCTTCGCATGGAACGCTGCATGGTGGGGTGCTGCTCTAACAGGTATCCCAGTCGGTATCCTCGCACTTCCACCGTTCCTAGGAGGACGTGAAAAGAGACCAGTAGAAGACCCTTGGTTCGCTGCAGCAGGAGCTGTTTATCTTGCCCACATTTGGTTCATCTCTGTATTCTCCATCAATATCTTCCTTGAATTGTATGGTAAAAATCGTTCAGATTACTGTAAACTTGATTCACATGGAGACTTACTGTGTGGTACTCGAGCGCCTTGGATGGCAGATATTTTCAATGCTGTACCGTGGATACTGACGGGTTTACTGTTATGGATTGTCATCTACTTCATGGCCCGTAACGTGATGGTCAAAGCCTGGGGATCTGGATTCACTCCTGCCCATGGAAAGCGACTCATCATCGGTGCACTTATTGTCTCCGCTGGAGCATCTGTTGCAACCTTTGACACATACGACAATGGTTTCTGGGAAGCAGGTGGTCTGTTGACAATCAAAGGTCTAACACACGATTATTATCCTGAACTCGAAGCAATGCGAACTCAACCAACGGATGTTGAAGTGCATGAAACAAACGAGTTTACAGATGACAGAGGTTACTCTGATGATGGAATTGTACCTGCCGCTGCATGGACAGAATGGCAAATATATCAACCGACAAGAGAAATTATCATCGATTTCAGTGATACAAATAATCACCAAGACGCTGATGAAGGCATCAATGCCGCAGGAACAACCGCATCCTTCTATGGAGGAGACGGTTTCGTTTCTGCTGGAACATTCACAGTAACAGAAGACCCGACCAACTTCCCTGATGGACATCATGAATCCATTGATGGACTTACTACTGACGTCGTTTGTGAATATCGCTCAAGCGAACGTAAGATTGACGGGGTTAACACAGCAACAATGCTGACCAGTTCGCTTACTGTCAAAGATGAAAGCGGCAAAGTCATGACTTCCTTCTCTGAATGTGTCGGCGATGAGATTACTCTTGAACCTGGCGTATACAATTACGAATACAGTCTGCAGGCATCAGGGCCGCTTGCTCAGAATAACTCGATCATGACAGAGACAACCTTCTCCATTCGTGCATACCAGCCGCTCCTCCTATGGGACAACAACGCAGGACCACTTGCTGGGACAGTTGTCAATCTCAGTGATTCCGCTACAATAGCTGGATCCTCTGGAACATACAGTGATGTTGTCAACCCATCCTACCATGTCAATCCAAAAGCACTTGACGCTAAACTCACTTATGCAATGTTCATCCCATGTTTGACATTTGGAGCAATTGTATTCGTTGTCTTGAGATCGATGGCACGTGGATACGAGTTCGAAATGAACAAGTGTTACGGATGCGATCTGTGTGACGATGCTTGTCCTGTTCGTTTATTCAATGGTGGAGACAAACTCAACATCATCTACAATTCATGGAACAATGAAGACGATGGTGTACCATTGTATTCGTGTTTGACATGTACGGCTTGTACAAACGCATGTCCTCAACTTGTCAACTATGACTCATACGTCGACATCCGCCGAAGTCTCATTGTTGGCGGACCAGCTGCAGAGATACCTCACACGGTATTGCAAGCAGTCCTTGCTGCTGAAGCAGAAGAAGCATCAAACGAAGATTTCATCCCAGTAGAAGAATATCCAATCACATCGAATGTTGGCTACTATCCTGGATGTGTCGACTATCTCGACCAAGAGATGGTCTTCTCCCACGTCAACGAAGGTGAAATGAACCTCGGTGATTCTACAACTGCTGCCTTTACACTCTTCGAAGAAATGGGCCATGATGTATCTTATCTCGGTCGTGATTTCTTGAAGTGCTGTGGCCACGACCAAAAGTGGCAAGGACTCACTGAAGTCTTTGACAAACTCAAGGCATACAATCAGAAGAAGATCGAAGCATCAGGAATCGATACACTCGTTTCCTCATGCGCAGAATGTTTCCGTACCTTTGCTCGTGATTACGAACTTGAAGGTGTCAAGGTTATGCACACAACAGAGTATCTCATCGAGAGCGGTTTCGATATGGAACTCTCGACTGATGCTACAACTGTTACTTATCACGACCCATGTCGACTCGGTCGTCAAATGGGTATCTATGAAGAACCACGTGAACTCATCAACGCTGTAGAAGGTGTTGAATTGGTCGAAATGGAACATCATGGTGAGGATGCAATGTGCTGTGGCGTATCCAGTATGATGTCATGCAACGAGAATGCACGTGCCCTACGTGTAGCTCGTATGGAAGAAATCAAATCGACTGGTGCAGATACCATGCTAACATCTTGCCCTAAGTGTGTTTCACACTTTGAATGCTTGAAGTTTGAAGGTGATGAGCGATACGAGGACATCGAAATTCTCGATGTTGTGTCTTTCCTTGCTCGAGAAGTCAATGCCAAGAAGAGCGAATTGACTCAACCTTCACTAGGTGAAGTTGAAGCTTGAATCGCTTAGTCGTTGTTTGGAGGAGTTCCTTCCTCATCCATACCTACAATTTCGTAGTTTGAGGGGAACATTGCGATGATGACTCCTGCGATGAGACTGATCAATCCCCACATGAATTCTTGTTGAACGAAGAGAAGTTCAAGGGCGATAACGCAGAGTACGAGTCCTCCTATGTTTGAAGTCCACACTAAGGTCTTGAACGTTCCAAGTGAAACACCAGTAGTGTCGTCTTTTCGATATGGTCCAAACTCTCCACCAAAACGCTGTGCTGATGGTTCCTTTCCTTTCTTTGACATCCTTATTCCCTCACCGGTCAATCATACTGATTGCATCTGTTGGACATGCGAGAACACAGAGTCTACATCCAGTGCAAGCATCTCTGATAATCTTCGCTTTTTGATTGCTTTCGACATTGAGTAAGGGACTTCTCATAGCCATTTTGTACATTTCAATAGCATCATCATCACATACAATTGTGCATTGATCACAACCAATACACAACGATTCTTGAACAAATGCGACAGCAGTCTCGCCACCCTTGAGGGATGAATGCTGTACACCCCGCTGACGATTAAGGCTTGAGCGAATACGCTTCGCCTCTTCTTCACGACGACGCTTGAGGTCATCAGAGGACGTCATGGTTCACCTCAGCCATGGGTTGGCCTTCAAACTTGGCAACACTCAGATTGACAAGAAGATCTCCAAAGCAGTAGAAAGCACCCACTAACAATGGTGGATTCCAGGCGGTCAATCGAGTGAATGGTACTGTGGGTGCCCAAGTCCAATTACCAAGGTACGTCCCCCATAATTCCATTGCAAGTGCAAGCCAAACCATTGTTGCATAGAGGCGAGGCTCTGGACCCCAACGAATGAATCCAAACGTGAGAACTAACAGCAATACTGCAGAAGTATCAGTTCCCTTTACGGCCCCATAGAGAACAAAGGGCAAGAGGGCTAGAATAAGATAAATCGGAGAGGATTGAGGGATTTTCTTGGCAACTCTTCGCCCTAAATCAAACAGGAAATAGTGACCTACAGGAACAAACAGAGGCATCAATCCACGTTGATATTCATAAATCAACCATACTTCACTGAAGAATAATTCCATTGGTGTTGCAAATGCGAGTACAGCAAGCATTTCGATTCGTTCTTTTCGATCGGTCGTAGCAAAAAGATACAGGAACGTTCCAATACACCAGATGTCAACTGGCCATTGAGCATACTCAGCTGAAACAAAGAGACCAACAGCGATGGTCGTGATGTAAAGCAGTTCACGACGCATGGTATTGCCACAAGTATCTCCTTTATCAGAATCATGACGCTTTCATCGCTTCTAATTCAAGTCCCATCGCGAGCATCGAAAGTTCAGCAACCAGTGCATGCCAGTTGTGAGCATGCGTCATATAGGCGGGTTCTTGATCAGAAGTGACGAATTGTGCACTCGGAGAGTTAAGATTCCCAATATCGTTTCGCTTTGGATTGACCCTGTAAAACCAAGATGATGCATCACCATCGACAAGATAGACAACAGGTTCGACCGGGAATCCTTCTTCAGTTCTCATAAGCGTAGGAACGCCTTCTTGTATCAAAAAATCTTCAACATCTGTGGTTCCTTTACCATACATCAGTTTCTTCATCTTACGATTTGAAAGATTCAGAAGTTGTTGACCAGAGGTTACTGTCATGATGCCTAATCCATAGGTTCCACGATTATTTTTGACATAGACAACGGGTTCTCTCTCGAGTCCAAGGGATTGATATCGTTCTGATAAGAGAGCAATGAATGCATCAACCTCTTCTGCAAGTTTTACCCGACAGGTTTCTTTTTCCAGACATTTCTTTTCTGAAACAAAGGAATCACAAAGCAAGTACCATGGTTCAATATCAATAATTTCGCACACTTCCTCGATCAAGGGACGAAGATGTTCGAAGTGCATCGATTTCTTTCTTTTGTGCCATCCCATTTGCGGATTTGGCAATACGTGTGCTGATGAGAGTCCCTGTAAGCCCTCATCAGTGAGATCATTATTGAGTAAAATAAAGTCAGGCTGAACACCATTGACCATGAGAACGTCATCAACAACCTCAACCTGGTTGAGTGGCAGAGGGCCATGAATCCCATTGAGTGATGAGAATCCATCGAGTTCGGGATTCCCTACAGTACAGCGATATCCTGCGGATTCAACCAATTTGCACAATGTTCGAAGATTTTCGATATAACCTTGGTTTCTCGTATGCGATTCAGGATAAATATGAACCCACTTGCAATCAGGATTATTTCGTTGAATATGTTCAGAAATCCGATTTGTGAGATGAGGTAAATCCGAATCTGATGTATTGTTGAAACCAGCAGGGAATTGATTCGCATCAACAACCGCTATTTTCCAGCCAGCATCACGAACATCAACACTTCCGTAGATTGGAACTTGGATTGTTGAACGCTTCTCATTCATCCAAGCGATCAATTCATCCCGCTTTTCTTCAAGTCGATTGCTTAATTCATGTAAATATGTCACGATATCACCTCATCCAATAAGTCATCAAGAGTTTGATTATGCAGGTTCAATCCATGCCCTCGCAGATGGATGGATTCGAATAATCCAAGTCCAAGAGCGATTTCTGGTTGTCTGCGCAATACCTTCCCACACACGGTCCATTTTGAAGCAATCTCCTGTATTTGAGACGAATATTCGTTTAGACAGGTGGTCAAGAGTGTTGGAGATGTTGCTGTTCCAGCAGGGAGTTTTTTTCGATAGACGACTGACTCAGGCAGATTTGTTAGAGCAGCAGCAGAACGCAACGCCTTCTTTTCCAAGCCATTGGTGGGAAGTCGTTGACTCATTGGAAGTTTCATTGCTTCTTGACGATGAGCTCGTCCAAGGAAAGGAACCCGGACTTCCAATGAGTGGGCCATGGAGTGACGATCGACAAGACGAAGTTGGAAATTACTGAGTTGACCGTGGTCCATCTCAAACTGTAACGTGTTCTGAAGCGAACTCAAATGTATGGAGGGACGATGATCTTGTGTCCACCATCGAGAGTCATCCGGTAGCGAATCGGTTCGAAGAGTTGCAGCAAAGGGGTGTTCAAGTTCTGAAATTCTTGATTCAAGTTGTTGTTGGTGTTGTTTTAAATCCACATAGCGTGGATATCCAGCATGTATCTCATCTGCACCTTGGCCACACAGACCGACACGTACCACCTTTGACATCTCTTGGAACAGCGGTTGGAAGAACAATACTGAGACATCCAAATCTTCACCATGCCAAGAGAGAGATGGCAAATGTCGAGTGAATGAATCGGAGTCCATAATCGATTGATGATGTTCTAAATCCAATGATGAAGCAACAAGTTCAGCAGCCATCCAGTCAGGATTATCCTCACTTTCAGCAACCGTCCAACAGGCAGGTGTAGGTCGTCCGTACCTCTTGGCGGCATCACTCGCAACTGCAGCAACGAGTGATGAATCAAGTCCTCCTGAAAGAACGATACCAACTGGAACATCAGACATCAATCGTTGGCCAACACTTTCTATAAATCCATCAAGGAGAAGATGAGAGCCTTTGTTGACCTCCCAAGAATCGGTAGGAGCGAACATTGGCCGAGAGAACCGAGCACTGCTCTCAAGTGTCGCAATTCCATCATCAACAGACCAGATTTCTACGGTTCCTGGTCGTACTTGATGGACCCCCTGAAACAACGATGTTGCGTCAAGAGGATACTCCCAAACAAGACGGGCAAGCAGAGCTTGCATATCCATTTCAGGAGTGTATTGTGGATGGGCATGGAAGGCTTTTGCTTCACTAGCAAAGAGTAGGGACCCCTCAATGGTTGTTCTGAGAAGAGGCTTAATCCCCATTTCATCACGAGCAAGAATCAATTGCTTTTTCGCAGGGTCCCAGAGACTTAATGCAAACATTCCATCGAGTTGATTCAACCAATTGCAATGATCACGAGCACTTGGCTGTTCCAAATTATGAGTAGACGTTCTGTGCAGTGCAAGAATGGATTCGCTATCACCCATCGTCTTCCAAGGATAACTTTGATTGCTTTCTCTTAATTGATGATAGTTGTAAATTTCACCATTGACGACAAGAATGCAGCCATGATCTGAAGAGATTGGTTGGGGACTCCCTTCTAAATCGACGATTGCAAGTCGAGAGTGCCCAAGGGAGATGTGTTCATCATTCCAGATTCCCTTACCATCTGGTCCACGATGCTGTTGGAGCCGAGTCATACTCTTGACAACGGAAGGTTCTGGTGAACCAAACATGCCAGAAATTCCACACATATCTCACAGGAAACGTCCATGACGTTTATACCATCGCTTTTGGACTGTTAACGTTCACCACAAGGGGTACTTGAATGCGACTACGGCCAAGAGAATCACAGCGATTCCAAAGAAGGCATAGTAAACCGATTGCGGCGGGTCGGAGGATGAATTGTCATCGGACATGGGTATCAACAACCAGCCGTAAACGACCCGATTCTTCAATATGGCGGCTGTTCGACCTCACAAAACTCCCAAAAAGGGTTCGAGAATTAAGACCACGGCCAAAGGAATAAGCAACATTGTAGCGTTATCATCAATGTATCTCAATCGGGGCCATTCAGCTGCAACACAAATTGGTCCCATAAGTGCAACAAGAGGCCATGGTGTATCAACCCAGAATGCACAAGCAGCCCAGATCAAGCCCACTCCAAGCGTTCCAGCCCAAATGACTGAAGATACAGAGAAGTCTTTTCTTCGCATCTCGCCAAGAAGAGGATCACCAAGTGACAGACTCAGAATGAGTGGATACGCATACGCCTTTTCGGGGGCTAAGAGTAAAACCATTCCAATAGCGATTGCCCCCCATGCCAAAGCGGATACTTGCTTGGCTTCATATGCACGTTGTCCAATTATCGTAACGCCAAACTTGAGACGAAGAGCCTCTCCTACAATGGCAACAAGTATGACCACTGACACGACTTGTGCGAGAGAGAGACTTACTTTGTCTGCAACATCTTCACCGAATTGGAAATATAAAACAGGAATAAAGGACATGCCAAGGTGGATTCCTCTGCGAAGTAGGTGTCCCGACATACCGCCAATCGATTGGTCAACTGGATTTGTCATCTCAACTTGGTCACTCATTTGCGTCCCTCAATTTCGTGTATGCTTCATCGAAACCAATCAAACCTTCCTCTAGATTGGTAAGAATAGTATTGAATTCTGAATGGTTGAGGATTTGCCGTTCATGATGGGAGAGGATTCGCTCTCTCCATCGTGCTCTTTCGGCTCTGGATGTTTGTTTCAACCCCATGAGGAGAGCCGCAGCTTCATCAATTCCGTCTCCCTTTAATGCACTCACGAGTTGGACTTCAGGCGGCGTCTCGTTACCAAGTTGAAGTGATTCTCGCAGTTCATTGGCATGTCGTTCAGCACCAGGAAGGTCTGATTTGTTGACAAGAATAGCATCGGCAAGTTCGAGCAATCCTGCTTTTTCTGCTTGGACACCGTCTCCTCTTGCCGGCCCTTCAATCAAAACAATTCGATCTGCAACTGCTGCACAACGAACTTCTGATTGCCCTGCACCAACGGTTTCAATGATGACCTTATCCCAACCAGTTACCAGTAAGCACGCTGCCATTTCTTGAACAACAGAGGGTACTGAACCACTGGATTTTCTTGTCGCAACCGAGCGAACATAAACGAGCTCTTTCTTTTCTGGATGGTCGACTACGGTCATGCGCACACGGTCGCCAAGCAATGCTCCACCAGAACGTGGTGATGATGGGTCAACAGCCAAAACTCCAATCTTCATTCCTTCTTCCGTCCAAACATGAAGTAAACGATCGAGGAGACAGGATTTACCAACACCAGGAGGACCTGTTAGAGCCAATATCTTCCACTCGTCTGATGGGTCAATTTCTGTTTCTAAAACAGCCTCTCCATTTTCGATGGAAGATAAGAGTCGGGCTAATGCCCTTCTATCTCCTTCACGAGCAAGTGACATCAACTGTTCCAAGAACATCACCTCAAGAAAGCCCAGTCCAATGCCAGTCGGTATCGCTGCCCACGCCTGCATCGTTTCTTTCGACTGCAGTCTCGATGAAAGCGACCATTTCTTCAGTCGAAGTCCCAGGCCCAAAGATTGCTTTGACTCCTGCTTGAAACAACGCTGATCGATCATCCTCAGGTATGATTCCTCCACCGAAAACAATCACGTCACCCATGTTGTTTTCTCGGAGTGTTTCACATATACGAGGGAATAAGTGTCCATGGGCTCCGGATAAAGAGGAGAGACCCAATAGGAGTGCGTCTTCATCACGAACGGTCTCAATAATCTGGGCTGGTGTTCGTCGAAGACCGGTGTAGATGACTTCATGGCCAGCATCCCGAAGAGCTCGAGCGACAACCTTTGCACCCCTGTCATGACCATCAAGTCCAGGTTTGGCAATAACAATCCTCAAGGGTTTGTCCATGATTAATCCAGAGGCAGGTGGGTTATCAATGGCTCGTCCAATCCATGGAAAGCAGGCTCTTTTCGTTTATTTGAAACAAAATCGTCGATGAAATGAAATGCGAGTAAGTCGGAGGATAAGCATGGCATGGGAGAAAGACCCGGATTCACTCAAGCCCAGCAAGGGCTACGCTCGAGTGCGAAGAGTCAACCGTGCACTTATGGATACGTGGTTTAGAGAAATCTCCTTGGTTGATCTTGACACATTACCGCAAGAAGGTGGTATCGTATTCACTGCTTGGCATCCGGGCGGTTTAATTGACCCTATGCTGATGATGGCGGCCTTACCTGGTGGATTGACTTTTGCAGCAAAAAGTCCGTTATTCAAAACGCCAATTCTAGGAAGCATACTTCGAGCAATTGATGCAAAGCCAGTTCTTCGGCCGCAGGATAACGTAGGGTCGAGCGAAGAGCGGAAAAAAGCCAATTCAGGTCTTATTGACACCCTTTCTTCAAGTGTTGCAAATGGACAACGTGTTGCTATATTTCCAGAAGGAATTTCGCACACAAAAGCACATCCAGTAAAGATGCGAACCGGAGCTGCTCGAATTCTTTTGGATTCTATTCGAAAGGCGGACGAGATGGGGAATCCAAGACCACACCTCGTCCCAATTGGATTGCATTACAGTGATCAACACCAATTTAGAGAACGTGTCAGTTTGCAGGTCAACCGTCGCCTCACGTATCCACCACTCCCTGGTGAAGAGGGGGCTTTGGAACCAACAGCAGAAGAAGTTGCTGAACATGGCGACTTGGCTCACGATAGAATTTGGTGCGCAGAGATGACGAACCTACTCCATACTGAAATCCAACGTTGCAATCAAGCACAAGAGACGTGGGAAGACAGAGAACTCGTCTGGCGTGCTCGACGTATGATACATACTGCTCGCAGTGGAGATGATGTAAAACCAATCACATTCCATGAGGCAGTACTCGGTTCTCGACGAGTCCGGGCAGCATGGCAATACCTGGGACAGAATGATCCAGAACGCAATCTGAAGATGGAAACCAAATTCAAGAAACATCACGCCGAGATGGAACACATTGGACTTCGCTCTTGGGAACTACGTGACCGTGAAAAGAAAATTTCCAAAACTGCATTCTTGAAGAATATGCTTTTGTGGATTTGGTCCGCTTCTTGGATGCTTGGTTTAGTCACGTGGTCTGCAATGGTTGGAGCAATCGTTCCGTACATGTTCATTCGCCTTGTCATCATCATTCAGTCAAAGAACGAAAACAATCATTCTGCCATTGGTTCGATGAAACTCCTCTACTCAGTAGGCTTATATCCCATATGGTGGGTCTTCACCTCGATTTCTATAGGGTGGATGCTAGCGTCGAAGAATTCGTTCCTCCAGGACGTAGAATTACCAGGGTATATCCTCCCTGCATTAGCATTCATTCCATGGCCACTTGTGTCACTTATACTGCTTGTATGGTGGCCAATTTCTGCACGCCTTCATCTCAAATTATTCGAGCGCTTGTGCAAGTCATGGAGAAATCTACGCCTTTGGTTCAAGTTAAGGAGTGGCCAAGTGGAATGGGATGATCTTATCGGAATGCATCATCAATTAGCTCAAGAAATGGCATCGATTGGTGAGGGACTGGTTTTGCCAGGAGACCCTGACTGGAAAGAGCCTCCATATGGGAAAGAAGATTGGGAAGTGGTTCACTTACGAACCTCCTAAACGCACGCATTTACCGTTCTAATCAAGGGCAACCAATAAGGGCGTTGTGCTCAAGCAAGGACTGGTGAGCAAGATGTCTTCGACAGAAAAACGTCTCAATGACCTTCGAGCAAGAAAATCTCGAAGTGAAGCAGGAGGCGGCCAAGCACGGATCGATGCACAACACAATCGAGGAAAAATGACGGCACGTGAGCGCCTTGAGACGCTCCTTGACGATGGTTCATTCCAAGAGATTGATGCACTTGTTGAACATCGATGTCGTGATTTTGACATGGATAAGAACGTCATCCCAGGAGACGGTGTTGTTACCGGCCATGGTATGATCAACGGAAGAGAAGTGTTTGCATTCGCTCAAGACTTCACAGTCTATGGCGGTTCGTTGGGAGAGATGCATGGCTTGAAAATCTGCAAAGTTCTTGATATGGCCCTCAAGACAGGTCGTCCTGTCATTGGCCTGAATGATTCAGGTGGAGCTCGTATCCAAGAAGGTGTAGCCTCATTAGGTTCCTATGCTGAAATTTTCTTTAGAAATGTGCGTGCCTCGGGCGTCGTACCTCAAATCAGCGTTATCATGGGTCCATGCGCTGGCGGAGCTGTATACAGCCCTGCAATCACGGACTTCGTCATCATGGTTGACAAGACTGCACACATGTTCATCACAGGTCCAGAAGTCATCAAGACAGTTACTAACGAAGTTGTTTCTTTCGAAGATTTGGGAGGAGCAATGACGCATGCATCGAAGTCAGGAGTATCTCACTTCACAGCAGATAGTGATGATTCAGCGATTCAACTTGCTCGAGATCTTTGCGATATGTTCCCTTCAAACAACATGTCTCGTGCACCTGTACGAAAAACCTCAGATGACCCATACAGAGTCTGTGATGGATTGGGTGACATCATTCCAGAAGATGCAAACAAGCCTTACGATGTCACCGATGTTATTCGAGAAGTCCTTGATGATGGTGGTTTCCTAGAAGTTCAGGCAGATTATGCAATGAACATCGTCTGTGGATTTGGACATCTCGCAGGACATACTGTAGGCGTGGTTGCAAATCAACCAAAGGTTCTCGCTGGATGCCTTGATATCGATGCAAGCGATAAAGCAGCACGATTTGTACGATTCTGTGATGCATTCAACATCCCGTTGGTAACGCTCGAAGACGTACCTGGGTTCTTGCCAGGAACCAATCAAGAATGGGGTGGAATCATTCGCCACGGCGCTAAGTTACTCTATGCATATGCTGAAGCAACTGTCCCTAAATTGACTGTCATTCTTCGAAAAGCATACGGAGGAGCGTATGACGTCATGTCCTCGAAGCACATTCGTGGAGATTACAATGTCGCATGGCCCGGTGCTGAGTTAGCTGTTATGGGCGCTGACGGAGCTGTTGAAATCATTCATCGCAGAAGACTCAAGCAAGCACGAAATCCAGGACAAGAGCGAGAGCGACTTGTGTCCGACTTTACTGACACCTTTGCCAATCCGTACAAGGCTGCTGCAATGGGATACATCGATGACGTGATCGAACCAAGTGAAACCCGTTCTAAACTATCGAGAGCCTTATTGATGCTCTTGGATAAAGAAGAAATTCGACCTGCAAAGAAGCACGGTAATATTCCACTTTGAGGTGTCGTCATGACAGATGATCAAACATTACGAATGGCGGCTATCGCAGCAGTCCTGAGCATGGTTGATGCTGGTTCAGACGACCCATCAGGAAGAGGACGACAATCAGGTGAAGCATGGTCACAAGACCATCGCAGAATCGTTATGGGCAAATCCTCGCTCATGGCTCAACGAAGTAGTCGCAGCCCATGGAGATGAACATATGACTGAAAAAAGAACAGTGAAAGTTGACGGTGTTGAATTCGAGGTTGAACTCACAGCAAAGGATGATGGATCATGGGACGCTGTCGTTGAAGGAAAAACCTTCAACATCGAAGTTCCGAACGCACAAGCCGCACCACGTGCACGTAGAAGCGGTGGATCGAAGAAGAAGAAGAGTGGAACTGTTTCTGCAAACATACCAGGTAAGGTTGTCACTGTAGAAGTTTCTCTTGGAGATGTTGTCGAAGAAGGACAAGTTATTCTCATTCTTGAAGCAATGAAAATGCAAAATGAAATTCAAGCACCGATAAGTGGTACTGTTATTTCAGTATCGTGCGAAGAAGGACAAGCCATCGAAGCCAATGTTCCCTTAGTCGTCATCGAACCCGATGAAACGGAAGATGAAGCCTAAACAAAAGCAACAGTTCAATAGGAATGAAGGTTAGGTAAAGTCATGAGCGAAGGACCTGCTTGTGATTATACTGGATGCAGTGCTATTGGGACAATTGTATCACGACTTTCACCGGAGGGATACCTCGTTGCGACCGGGAAGAAGGCATATTCATTCCGAGAAGCATATCGTCGATTCCATTATTGTGGAGACCATCATGACGAGCTCATGAGTGGAGTTTGGTCCCGTGTTCGAAAGCCCGATGACAAGAAGGATGGACACGTCGCTCCGACAGCCATCTAAGTGGTTTGAAGGCGAGATGCTCATAAGCGATGAGTTCCACCTATATACATGTCCAACCACCGACAAGAGTCTCCTCGCAGAATCTCAGCAGTCCTTGTTACGCTAATGCTAGCAACGATGTCTATATCACTCGCATCACCACTTATCGGTGCAAGTTCAAGTGCAAAGGCAAGCCCCCCGGGTGTAGGATCAAACAATCTAACAGTCCTTAACACGACTTATCTCAATGGAAGCCACTCCTACGACGATGTGTATATCGGCTGCGGAATTGTGTCTCCGTGCGGCTCAATTGTTGCAACTGGAGACTTGATTCTCACAGTCAACACCCTCACGATTGCTTCGGGAGGTGCAATCATTGCCTATGATACTTCAACCAATACCCAAGGTGTTGGAACATCGGTCAACCTCCCTGCAAACTTCATGGGAGAAGGAGCAGGTGGCGCCGGCCACTATGGAAACGGTGGCGATGGTGGCGGTCTATCGACCGGGCAAACAAACGGCGGCTCCTCATACGGGGTTGGCAATGAAACCGGGTCAAACGGCGGAGCTGTCTTTGATTCAAGCGGGAATCTCGTTTCTATTGGAGGAAATGGTGGTGGCCGAATTATCGTCTACGCTGATGTCATCGATATTGATGGAACAGTTACTGCAATTGGTGAATATGGAGAACAGGGTTACAGATACCAAAACGGCTCTGGAAACGGAGGACCCGGTGCAGGTGGCGGTTCTGGTGGCAGTATTATCATGAAGTCGAATGAACTTACTCTGAGTTCAACAGCAATAATCGAAGCTGATGGAGGAAACGGTGGCGACGGTGCTGACGGGGACTGTGTCGGCGTATGTATCGGCCTGTATCATGGTGGAAACGGTGGCGGTGGTGGCTCCGGAGGTTCAATCGATTTGCGAGCGAACAGTGCAGCAAACCTATCCGTCTCAACTGCAGCAACAATCTCTGCTACTGCTGGAGCTGCAGGTCTTGGCGGCGCTCCATACGGAACTGGTTCTGCTGGATTAGCAGGAAACGCTGGCTCAACTGGAAGTACCAACTCAGGTACTTGGACTGGTTGGTCAGCAAACAATTCAACTGGTGGAGGCGGAAATCCACCACCTCCAACAACCTCATGCATTGGAAATGGTACATCTGCAACAGGTGCAATTCAAGCAGATATCCTTGAACCAAACGATGTACAGACAAGTGCAACTCAGGCAAGTATGCTCCCACTTTACTGTACCGACCTTTCTCTTCACACATCGAATGATGTCGATTATTTTGAAATTCAAATGATTACAGGTGTAACATACTTCGTGAACATCACATTTTCACACGCTATTGCTGACATCGATGCTGGTTGGGATACAATCAACGGCTCATTCTTGACATCGTCTGGTGGATTAGGCAATGCAGAACGTATGAGCATCTTAGCTACTCAAAACATCACGACGTATGTTGACGTTTTCTTGTACCAAGGATTCATAACACCTAACCCAAACACCTACAACATTACCATTGAGACAGATAATCCAGGAGGCGGTCAAAGTTTCGAACTTGCAAATGTCGAGATCAATAACGAAACAAATGCAACGATTTCCTATTCGGGATTGACTGCCAATACCATGTACAACTACACCACTGTAATGAATCAATACATGATTGGCAACACAACGATTTCAACAACATTGGCACAGGGAAGTTTCAATGCAACCTCGTCGACATATGAGTACAATGTGTCCTTCGCCCCAGAAATGAACGAGTCTGATGTCGATATCGAAACAATCCTCTTCGATGCATCAGGTAATTTCCTCGATGATGACTTTGATACCTATGAAATTGATATGATTGAAGTAGAAGTCACTTCATCAACAACTGGTTTGATTGAATTGACTAATCTTTCAACGACAACGACGTATGATATGCGTTGGCTTGTATTCGATGAGGATCTCTTCATCAATGACTACCTTGTAAGCAATAGTCTGGAATCAGCCCTCAATGTTTCAATCATCGACGAGAGTACTGATACGTTCACAAGTGCTACAGATAATCGCTCATACAACATCTCTTGGGCTGGACCTACAACAACGAGCATTCACTTGCTGGTGGGAATCCTCAGCGTCAATGGGACTCAAGTGAACATTGATACGAACGAGAATCTGACAGGATTGGACGATGATGATTTCATCCCTCAACTCCCATCAATTGTCATCAGCAGTGTTTCATCAAGCGTCACTTCACCAACAAATGATGTTACAATTCGTGGACAAGACCTTGTCGTAGGCGATTCTTATGATTACAAGATCAAGATTCTTGATTCAGGAAACGCAACAATTGCTCAATCCTCACTTACCTCCGTCACTGCTACATACCAAGCAATGAGCTTTGGAACATGGAATTACTCGACTCCAACCGCATCTGGAACATACTGTGCTCTTGCTGAACTGTATGAATCGGATGGGACACAGCGCATCGGTGATACGAGTTGTTTCAATCTCGTCTTCGATGACGATGGTGACAGTGTGGCCAATGAGGACGATCTATGTCCAAACACTCCAACAGGATCACTTGTCGATCTTGATGGGTGTGCACTAAGTCAAGTTGATACTGACAATGATGGCTACAATGATGATGTCGATGCGTTCCCTTCAGATGGTTCGCAATGGGCTGACCAAGATGGTGACGGCTATGGAGATAATCCAACTGGAAACATGTCCGATGCATTCCCAAGCGACGGCACACAGTGGTCCGACCAAGATGGCGATGGCTATGGAGACAATCTAAATGGCACATACGGCGATGCTTTCCCAACAGACTCAACTCAATGGAGTGATTCTGATGGCGATGGCTATGGAGACAATCCGAACGGAAGTAACCCTGACCTTTGGCCAAGCGATGCAACACAATGGGCTGACCAAGATGGAGATGGATTCGGAGACAATTCCACCGGTACAAACGGAGATCAGTTCCCTACTGATTCCACACAATGGGCTGACCAAGATGGTGACGGATACGGAGATAACCCAAGTGGTACAGATCCTGACGCATACCCAACAGATGCAACCCAATGGGCTGACACTGATGGCGATGGATACGGAGACAATCCAACTGGTACAAATGGAGATGCTTTCCCTGCTGATTCCACACAATGGGCTGACCAAGATGGTGATGGATTCGGAGATAATCAGGCTGGAACTGATCCAGATGCATTCCCTGCCGACCCGACACAATGGGCTGACCAAGATGGTGATGGATTCGGTGACAATCAAGGTGGAAACGATGCTGATGCATTCCCTACTGACCCTACACAATGGGCAGACCAAGATGGTGATGGATTCGGAGACAATGCAAATGGTAACTCTCCTGACCTGTGCCCCAACACCCCTGCTGGACAGGCTGTAGATTCAACAGGTTGTTCAGATACTGAAATCGATGATGACGGTGACGGTGTACCAAATTCAAACGATGCTTGCCCATCAACACCTGCTGGTGAAACTGTCAACACGAATGGTTGCTCAGATACAGAACTTGATGGTGACTTAGACGCTGTTGTGGATGCATACGATGCATGCCCATCAACACCGCTTGGTGCTATAGTCGATTCAGCTGGTTGTGCAGAGTCTCAGAAAGACACGGACAATGATGGCCTGAGTAATGAAAACGATCAATGCCCAGCAACGCCTGCAGGAAGTCCTGTAGATGGCTATGGCTGTTCATCTGAACAACGTGACCATGACAATGACGGTGTCTTCGATAATCTCGATCTGTGTGGTTCCACCACTGCAGGAACATCAGTCGATGTTGATGGATGTGCGGATTATCAGAAGGATGATGATGGAGATGGTGTCAAGAACGATGTCGACCTTTGTCCAGGTACAGAACCAATTAGCGTCATTGATGTGAATGGCTGCTCAGACAATCAACTCGATGATGACCAAGATCAAATCGCAAACAATATTGACGTTTGCCCAGCAACCCCTGTTGGTGAAATGCCAAATTCAGAGGGATGTTCGGCCTCACAACTCGATGATGACATGGATACTGTGAACAATGCAGATGATCTCTGCCCAATGACCGAAGTCAACCCATCGCTCGATGTTGATGGTTGTACTGCAAGTCAACGAGACACTGACCTTGATGGAGTAACTGACAAAGATGATGACTGTCCAAACACAAATTCAACAAGCATCTCTGATGATGATGGATGTGCTCTTGAGCAACTTGATTCAGATAATGATGGTGTAAACGATCTCGAAGATGATTTCCCTCTCGATGCTCTCGAATCCAAGGATACTGATGGCGATGGAACGCCTGATCGAATAGATGCTTACCCAGGTGATGCAACTCGAACCAAGGCTGAAGTTGAAGATGAAGGAACTGGAATGTGGATCTGGACTGCAGTAGCAGTACTGGTCCTTGGAATTCTTGCAGGTCTTGGCATGATGAAAAGAAATTCAGAGATGGTTGAGAAGGTGAGTCCATTCACCCAACACGCCGTCCAGCAAGGACAAGAAGAAACTCAACTTCTCCAAGAAACTACTCAGAATCAAGAATGGGAAGAGAACGGCGTGAAATGGTCAAGAAATTCTGAAGGAACACTCTACTATTACGATGCCCAGTCTGAACAGTGGATTGAATACCAACAATAGATGTCTTGCTTACCAATTATACGCAAGCATTTAGTTCAGCCTCTCGTGTGTTAAACCATGGAGGCGGGGCTTTACCAAGATGATAAAGCTGAATTCGCTCTCAGTTCCATGGTTACAATGATCATGATTCTTCTTTTTTCAGCCATCATTGCGGGATTATGTTTGATGATGATTGAACAATCGTTTATGCAATCACGGACGCAAAGTGTCGAGCAATCTGAAACACTCAACTCTATCCCTCAAGTTCTTGTTTTCGAGTTAAATGGACTCAATAATGCAGGCATTGCTGGAGACTCACTCTATGTGATGTTCAAATTCCCATACGCTTCTGGAGGAGTACCCGATGAAAATGTTCGATGGGCAGTTATGTGTGAAGCTCCCGGAGTAGGTTCCGCAAATACGCTCATCTATTCAATGGGTGATTTCGATGCTGCAACAACGATTTCTGGAAGTTCATCAGATACTGCTGCACTTACTGAGTTTGCCCCACACGAATACTATCACATCACTCTCGACATGGAAAGCCCGAATGGAAATGGCGAATGTGATCTAACGACCGACATGGCAGCAACAATGGTCATTGCAGTAGAGGATGGAAGAACGACTGAAATGGGATTCTACCTTCCTAATGATGCCCAACCAGGCCTTGATTTAATGAGTTGATAACATGGATGAAGAAGAGAAAGACACATTTGCCCAAGTTGGACTTGGTGCGATGATTGTGTTTATTGGCGCCATGCTTGCCATTACCTCGTCGATGTATGTGATGATTGCACAACTTGAGTCCATTACACAAACCGCACAAAAAGTCACATCTTCAGCAACAAAAGAAGCGCATACACAAATTATCTTCGTAGGCGCTTGGATTGATGACGCATATGATGACTACCTTCTAATGATTGAATACCAAAGTTTGGGAGAGGAAGTACTCGTTGACGAAATTGCTTGGGTCTTATGGTGTGAGTTCAATGATAATACGTTCAGAAGAATGGGCTTCTTAGGAGACCCTGTCGCTTCAGCGCCAAATCAAATTACAATATGGGAAGTCGGCGAAGAAATCAGTTTACCTGATACGCTTGTTTCCGGAAAACGATACTTCATAATTGCAGATGGTGGAACAGGAACGGGTAATGGTGTTGGCACCTCATGTGGACCTAAATGGATATATGATCGAGGTGTCACCGCATATTACTCAATATATCTTCCATTTGGGGGACATATCTCTCAAGAATTCAGAGTAACTCATTTCCAAGTAGGCGAATCCGTTATCTAAAATAAGTCCTACAGCGAGGCATGCAATCTGATGGGAATGACACTCAATTCTGGGGTCAAGTTGACCAACAACCACCTTCAGTTCAGATAAATCCATCAGTTAATCCGGTACTCATACAGCCACAAACACAAGGCGTATCGATGGTTCAACCCATCCAAGAAAATGTGGTATACATTAAAGCTCCAAAATTCAAACATCAATCCCGTGTGGCGAGTACAGTGTTGTCCTCGATAGGCCTGCTCCTGGTATTTGTCACTACCACTGTGGGAATCGTTGGCGACGACTCCAATCTGTTTGCATTACTTGCAGAAGGCGTCTGCTGCTTATCATTTAACGCAGCCTTTGTGTGTGAAATAATATTCTACTCTAAGATGATGGAGCACAATAAAACCTACAATGAATCTCAAGGATCGGCAATTGCCAATATCGTCCTCTTATCGATTCTGACATGCGTAGGATTCGTTCTACTTATCGGAATTTTCCTCGTTTGAACAAAGAAGATTTGATCAAACAACACCTTGTGCAAGCATAGCCTCAGCAATCTTGAGGAAACCTGCTACGTTTGCTCCAAAGACATAATCGCCATCGCGGCCATATTCCTTTGCAGTGTCGTAAGCATTCTTGTGGATTCCAACCATGATAGCATCGAGACGAGCATCAACTTCTTCACGTGTCCAAGAGAGACGCAGACTGTTTTGACTCATTTCAAGACCAGAGGTTGCAACACCACCAGCGTTTGATGCCTTACCAGGTGCAAAGAGGATTCCGTGCTTCTGGAAAACTTCAACTGCTTCTGGAGTACATGGCATGTTTGCACCTTCTGCAACAGCAATGACATTGTTTGCAACAAGCAGCTCTGCTTCAGGTCCATTCAATTCATTCTGTGTAGCACAAGGAAGTGCAACGTCAACATCAACGCCCCATAGGCCGTTTGGTGTTGGTTCAGGAGCAGATGCTGTGAATGTTGCACTATCAAAGTGAGATGCATATTCAGAGATACGTCCTCTTCGGTTGTTCTTAAGATCCATAATCCAAGCCAACTTTTCACGATCGATGCCAGATGGATCATGAATCCATCCGCTCGAGTCGGACATTGTAACAGGCTTGCCGCCAAGGTCGAGGACCTTTTCACAAGCGAATTGAGCAACGTTTCCAGAACCTGAGATTGCAACCAATGCACCTTCGAAGGACTTGCCTGCAGCAGCAAGCATTTCACGAGCGAAGTAAACAAGACCGTATCCAGTCGCTTCTGGACGAATCAGTGACCCACCGTATGTGCGTCCTTTTCCAGTGAGAACTCCTGCTTGGAATTCATTTCGAAGTTTGCGGTACATTCCGTACATGTAGCCGATTTCTCGACCGCCAACACCGATGTCACCTGCTGGTACGTCACAATCTTGTCCGATGTGTCTCCAGAGTTCCATCATGAACGATTGACAGAAGCGCATAACTTCTGCATCTGTTCGTCCCTTAGGATTGAAGTCCGAACCACCTTTTCCGCCACCCATTGGAAGACCAGTTAGGCTGTTCTTGAAGATCTGCTCAAAGGCAAGGAACTTGAGAATTGATGCATTGACGGATGGGTGGAATCGAAGTCCGCCCTTAAATGGCCCAATAGCACCATTGAACTGGATTCTAAAACCGCGGTTTACGTGTTCATTCCCTGCGTCATCAACCCAAGGAACTCTGAAGTGAATCAAGCGTTCTGGCTCAACGATTCTCTTTACAATATCCACATATTCTGGATGGCGTTCTAGAGCCGGCCCTAGGCTTTCCAACACTTCCCATACTGCTTGATGGAATTCGGCTTGTTCAGGATCTCGGGCGACAACTGCATCGTATATTTCTTTTACAATTTGCATGGAATGATTCCACCTTAGCCTCTTCGACCCGCAAACTGTTTCTAATGGTTGTCATTGGTCGAGTAGCCAAGAACCCGTTTTCTAAAGCATCAAGCGAAGGGACAAACGGTCATAAATCGCTCAAGTCGTTCGAGTCTTTTACGACCTTGCTCGTCGACTTCGGACATGGCGTGGATTGCTTCCTCAATCATGCCGTGTTGATCGGGTTGAATCCCGATTAATTGCCTCAAATGGTCGAGTAATGCCCACTCGTCCTCAGTGATTACTTCATCATCCAAGGCGGCAATGAGTGCAGATTGGTATGTCGAAACACTTCCCATAGGCATTTCCAGCAGTGATTCGTCGTTCTCAAAAGGAGAACGCTCATCGCCTTTCGCAATAGAAATACAGAATGCAGTGTCACTTGGTTGCACGCCGAGTGCATGAGATAGAACTCGAAGTATCGAGGCTTCATCGTCAGTAACGATTGAATCTTCAAGAGCAGTTTCGACTAAGCGGAGGTAAAGGCGGTTTCCAGGACTGTCTTCCAGCATAAACGCAGGACAGAGCAGCAGGGATTAGAAACTATCTACTGGAATACCTTGTAATACGAATTGTATGACAAACGTATTACTTTATATGCTATGTTCTACTCCGAATAGATAGGAGGGCAAGAAATGAGCAACCCAAGCACATTGACATCAATTCGACTTGATGCAGATACAATGCAAGGTTTGGACATGCTCGTCGGAGAGAATGGTTTGAACAATCGTTCCGATGTCATTCGCCTTGCAATCCAACAGTTACTTCATGGCCAAGCACAATTGCCAGGAATGAAGAGCGTTCGAATCCCAATAGGTCGTATGATGGAGCAAAACTTAGCTGCATTGTACGAACTCTATGGAACATCGCATGAACAGGCTGCATCTGAAGGTATGCATCTGTATATCAAGCAGAAGTTGATGGAAGCCGAGACAGAACAAATGAAACTCCAAGAGGTCGTTGATCAATCAAGAGATGCGACCATGAAACGTAAGGAATACCACCAGTAAAAAAGCGGTGAGAGCAGAGAGGGGATGGGATGATTTGGCACGACGAAGATAATACGCTTCCGAATGCCTCCTTCAAGGATGTGCAAGGTCGGCTGAACTTGCATGGCCTAGCTAACTTACGTGTACGTGCCCGTCTTGCACAACTCGGCCTCCGTGGACCCCAACACCACGACCCCCACAACCTCCCGGATGACGGCCGGGGGGACAACGATTCCACGCCAGTCTCTTGACGGCAGGATACCCCACACGTGTCGTAGACCCCACTCTACGACACAACTGATTCCAAATAGCGAAGGCTTTCGACCGAATCCTTTAGAGGGGTCGTCATTGTTCTAACATTATGAGTGAGGCGGAAAACCCAGTTCAAGGAGGTGAAATCCCTTACCTTGCTCACGAAAAAGCAAGACCAGGCCAACTTGAGATGATTGGAGATTGTCTCAGTGCACTCAAACGAAGAGGTCACCATCTCGCCGCAGCGCCTACAGGTATCGGTAAAACTGCAGCGGCTTTGGCTGCAGCCATCGAAGCGGCGAGAACAAGCGATGGGCCTCGAACAATTTTCTTCCTTACATCACGACAAAGTCAACACAAGATTGTTGTCGATACGGTCCGCAGAATCAATGCACGCCGTCCTCGAGAGGACAAGGTACGCCTTGTTGACATGGTGGGACAATCCAGCATGTGCGTTCAACCATTTGCCAATGAAGGGCATGCTCTGTTTTCTCTTCTATGCAGTCAAGCCCGTTCGGAGAGATCATGCAAACCATTTACAACACCAGCACCTGGTTTGAGACATAGAATACTATCGGACCCCCTTCACGTAGACGAACTTGTTCAAATGGCAAAGACGCATACTGAGCATGGTGTACCTACACTTACTTGCCCATGGAAAGCAGCAAGAGAAGCTGTGTCATCGACCGATGTTTTCGTTGGAGATTACAACCATCTTTTCGTTGATGCAGTAAGAGAAGCGTCTCTCAAAGCCATGGAATTAGAACTCTCCAACATTATCGTTATTGTTGATGAAGCACACAACCTTCCAGATCGAATTCGCATGGGAATGCAGCGACGATTCACACCAACTGTTGTGCGAAACGCAACCTTCGAGTTGGAGGAATATGCTGGTTCATTGGCAGAAACTTCTGCACGAATGGGCGGAGATGTTGCTGAATTAAATGCACGAATGGCAGTTTGGGCTCTTGAAGTGATGAAGAAACTCCGTTCCCAAATGGGGGATTTCTTTAGAGATATCTTGAATGAACCTGCTGAATTTGAGGAACGAAAGGTCGAATTTAATCAATTGCAACGAATGTTCCTCATGGCCTGTGACGAGGCTGAAGGAAAAACAGGACAACAGCAACTGGGTCAAGAACCTGTAGAATCAGTTGATTCTCCGTCAGGGGAAACTGACCGCCTTAAGATGCTGAGAGATATTCTTAATGGCGTTCAAATCAAACTTGAAACTGAGGATGAGAATCCAAACGTCGAAATCGATGCACATCGAATTGCGAATCTTCTCGAAGATCTCCTACGATTTGGGAAGAGTACAGCATTGGTCTTTGTTCATGATACCAAGGGCAGAGAGGGACGAATTACCTCACATCTTCTCGATCCAGGATTAGTAAGTGGACCCGTTTTGCAAAATTGTGCAGGAAGCATACTGATGTCTGGTACTCTTTATCCTCCGAAGATGTATGCTGATTTACTTGGAATCGGGAAAGAAAAGACTACAAAACAGGCTTATGAATCTCCTTTTGCCAAAGAACGGCGTCCGATTATGGTCGCCAATGATGTAACAACACGATACAAAGATCGGTCGTTCGACAACACACAACGTATACGCAATCATCTCCAAGCATTATGTGATGGTACACCTGGTCACGTTGCAGTATTCGTCCCATCATACTCGATGCTCAACGAATACATCGGTGAAGGCGTCTTCCGAGGAGTGACGTTGAGAATGGAGGACAGAACATGGTCAAAACAAGACGTTGATCAATTGCTTGATGTCCTTGAAAATGCCAAAGCCTCTGGTCGAAGAATTCTACTCGCTGGAGTCTTTGGAGGACGATTGGCTGAAGGTATTGATTATCAAAATGGGGTTCTCGATGCTGTGGCTTGTATTGGCATTCCAAACCCGCCACCATCAATCCATCAAAAGGCATTGAGAAGTTATGTTGAAGAGAGATTTGGCCGAGGGAATGCTTGGAGATACACCTCAACTCAACCGGCCATCAATTCCATTCTTCAAGCGATGGGGCGTCCAATTCGTAGTATTGCAGATCGAGCACTCATTCTTTTGCTCGATAAAAGAAACAATGACAGAACCTACATCGAATGCTATCCTGCTGACGTCAGGATGAACGCAACGAACGAACCTGAAACGACGAAATCCTTTGCTCGACGGTTCTTTTCAAGAGTTCAAAGACTACACGAAGGTTCATCATAAACAAGCGAGAGGGAAGAACATGAGCGACTGGAAACCATTGGACGTATCTGAAGATGAACTCGAAGAGATTGATGCGAGTGATTTCTCGTCAACTCCTGAGCAACTTCACACTGAATTCCAGACCTCAGCAACTCATTTGCATGAAGTTCAATCCATGCATAAGCATGTCCTGGTACAAGCTGGAATGATTCCAGAAACACACATTGCAGAGGTTGAACCAACTCAACGGTTAGAATGGGTTTTGCAAGAATTACATGGCATGATTAATCCAGATGGGCTGACAATTCCTCTCCTTGGAGTTGCACCAGAACATCTGGGAGTACAAATCCAAAAACTTGGAACTGAAACCCAAGTCAAGATCACCATTCAACAAGAAGAGAATGCTCCCTTCGAGCGAATCCTTCCGCTTAACAGTGAGCAAGCAGAGACATTACGAGTTCACTTCGTCAATGGAAGACTTCATCTTCGCTGGTAATCAAGCATTCTTGTAACTCAGTTCTGAGATCATTCTGTCGAGAGCAGCTTGTGCGGATTGTTGGTGTTGAGCACCAAGTTCTTCACGACCATATCGAGCCATCTCAAACATGTTGTCAAGGGCTTGTAACGACTCATCGCTAATACCTGGAGTTGCTTGACGGATAGCTACTTCGAATTCTCGAACTGTTTCGAAATCCCTGCGTAATAATCCTCTGGTCTGAAGAGAAGCACATAGGTTCTGATAACAGTTGAAAATTGCTTCTCGTATCGAATCGCCTGCAGCTAGAAGTTCTGCAGTGTATTCAAAGACTTCAGCCATTTCTGACATCAGTTCAGTCTGCTTTCTTCTTCGATACATCACAGTACCTGTAGCAACTGCTGCTGCCAAGAACAAGAGGACGACATACGTCCATACGCCTATTCCTGCGGCTTCTTCTTCATACTCATACTCAGGTGCAAAGCCCTGACTCCTTAGAGAATCAAAGTTGTCAAGTGTCTGCTGAGACAGTCTAGGATCGGTTATGACAATGTTAAGACTGAGTTTTCCAAATATATCATCATCGCCAAACGGAGGATCGTTGTTGAATTCAAAGGTTGCAACACCATCTGAATCTGTCAGAGAAGTCATGGTTGCTAATCGCGTACCATTTCCAGAGTCGAGAGAGAACACAACCGCAATACCGGACAATCCTTCTGAAGTATCAATCGCAATAATTGAAACATCTCCATTGACCTTTTCATCTTCATTCTCAACAATCGTATCGATTGATGGAGTGATCTCAGCATTGACCTTGACGTACAATGGATGAGCACGTGATGCTCCATTGATGTAAAGAGAAGTATCTCGAGGGACATCAACACTGATGTACTGAGGTCCAGGTTGCAATGAAGTTGGAGTCGTTGCAGTGAGGGTGAAATTACCAATGCTCCAGTCTTCTGTGACACCGCTGAAGCAGAACGCTGCTTCGAAACCATTGATGCAATTTGAACTGTTACCGATGTAGATGACGACATCTTCGAACACTTCACCAATACCACCTACTTCTGAAATGCTTCCAGTAAGACGAATTGGATTTGCAACATCTGAACGAACCGATGTTTCAGTTGATGTAGCATCGATTGTGATCAAGATATCAGCCCATACAGTTACAGTACCGTTCGAAGCAGCACTAAGGTGCTCTTGAGTGCCTTCAAAGACGACTTGGATCGAATGATCGTTTCCACGAGCCAAATCCATTCCTGCAAGAACAGTTGCAGAATATGTCCCCTCAGAATCTGTTGTTACAGTTGTTATCAAGACACCATCGAGGTAAACAAGGACATTCTGATTTGCGATACCGTCTTGGTCGACAGTATCAATATCGAATAAACGGCCAGAAATTGACCAGAAGTCGCCTCGTGTTGCATCAACTCCGTCCACAAACTCGACAGTCACTGCTGAGCGATGTGAGAGGAAGAAGGATTGGTTCGCAGAACCTTCTCTGTAGTATCCTTGAGCAATGACATCTGCCTCAAGCAAATTATCACCGAAGTCAAAGAAGTCTTGAACAGTCCAGTCATACGAGAACGTACCATCCGCTCCCGTTGTCACTTGAGTCAGGACAAATCCATCGACCTTCAATTCGACAACATGGCCTGCAATCGGTTGAAGTTGGTTATCGAGAACAGAACCTGTGATGGTGACGGTGTCTGTAACAGCGAGCGGACTTGGTACTGAAACATCAACCAAAATCTTGCTGTAAATGGTCCAAGTACCGTTTGAGTCACTTGGAAGGTAGAATGACGTTCCGTTGAATTGTGTTTCAAGAACAACTGGACCGAGAGTTGCATCAGCAGGTACTGGAATTACTGCAGTAAACAAACCGGTTTCATCAGTGGAAACATTGGTCATCCAGATTCCACCGAGGTAAATATCGATTTTCTGATCGAGCAATGGGTTGTCAACAACATCAAGAAGTCGTCCCTGAATAGTCATTGTGTCTTCTCTATCGACTGCACCAGTGGCAGTGATGAGCAGAATTTGTGTTGGTACACTAACATTGAAATTAATCATATCACTACTGGCCATGTAGAATTCAGGATCAACAGAATCACCGATTCCAATTGGTTCAACCCAATCGCGACCACCTGTGAATTGAACTTCCACCATGTGGCCACCAGATGCAGTTGATTCAGGCACTGTGTAAACAATGGAGAATGCTCCTGTGAATGCATCAGATTGAACACTTGCAACAGGCACACCATCAACGAGCATACGAACAATTGCTACAGATTCAACACCATCAACATACAACGGCAATCCAAGGTCATCGAGGAGCGTTCCATTGATGTACAAGGTCTCTCCTGCTGTCAATTGTTCTGTATGTTCAAGAATGGACATATTGGTTTGTGCTAAAACCACGTATTGTGTGGAAGCATTGTATCCAAGTAATCCAGTCGTTCCTGAGATTCCCAGATATTGAGCTTGTACATCCGAGAATCCTACGGTCGCATTGAACGGAACGAGGAGTGACCCGTTCGCAGTTCCATTTGTTGCAGTCGTCACAGTTACTGAAACTTCATCTGTTTGATCGGTTGCTGGAAGCATGAAGGTTATTTGTTGACCGCCTATGGCAGTTCCAGTATTATCTTCGAGGAGAATTCTAACATCTAAGAGTGTTCCTCGTTCAGTACGATCATTGAGCGTTGGCTGTCCAAGTGCATCAAGTGATGGTTCAAGGAATGTAATAACTGAATAACCACGGCTGTCGAATGACGTATTGTTTTGTGAACCAACATAGAAGTTGACTGTCGGAACAATCGACGCTTCGAGCACATGTGTTCCTGCCTCAAATCCAGGAGTGAGTGTAAGCGTAGCATTCCACCATCCACCATCTTGTACTGAGCCGTTGCTGACAGAGAATCCAACAGGCTGATCATCAATCGTGAACAACACGTTGGCAGTTAGACGAGAACCATCACGATTCATCAATCCAGTCCCGTTATCTGAAACAACACGTCCAGAGACGTTGAAACTCGATCCGGCCACTGGGTTATCGGTGATTTGGTCAACAACAAGGAAAGTAAGTGATCGTACTGTTACACTTGAAAGATTTGCTTGTGTTGATAACAAATCAGTACTTCCGTTGTAGAAGTAACTGACAATGATAAGACCAAGCGGATGAGTATTTGGAATACTGAACGAAGTATTTGCCGTACCTGAACCATCTGTCGTCACTGTCGAAAGCCATGTTTCATGGAAGAGTGTTGTAACACTTGAATTACCAATAGGCCTGAAGTTGAAACTCGATTCAACTAAAGTAGCGCTGAGGTTAACCGTCTCTCCTCTATTCACTAAGACTGGATTGCCAGGTTGTAGGCCTTCCAATTGGGTAACTCCGAAAACAAACACTGGGTTCGAAATTTCAGATGCAAGATAGTACAATGATGAATCTTCAACAACCTCGACAACGAGTGTTCGTGGACCACGTACAGTCCCATTGTTTGACACATCCGTTGGAACTGTCAGATTGAAACTACCATTGGAAAGTGTCGGTACTCCGCTTCGAAGAAGTTCTTCCGGATTCGATTCCCAGTATACGTCAAGACGCACACCAGAGATGAGAGGTCGCAAGGGGTCATCATCATCAAGAATTTGACCTTGCATGTTGAAGTCTACACCCGCTGTAATTGTCGATGGTAGAACGTCGATACGAATATCTGTAGGAACCTGAACGGTTACGTTGACGAAGGTACTGTTGCCTGTTCTTCGACTGTTACCGATTGCTAACGGATCTGTTAAGTCGTCTGGAACGAGCATTTGGAGCGTGTATTGCCCCGGAGCAACGTTAGAGGAACTCCATGTGAAGGTTGCGTTACCTTCAGCATCAGTGATACCTGTTCCAAGAGAGAGGTTCGTGTTTCCATAATCCCAGATATAATCGACTGTAACACCAGAGATGTTGGAACTGTCTGCGACATCAAAGACAGTCGTATTGAACACAACTGGCTCCCCTGAAACGAACTCCATTACCGCCAATTCCTCTTGAACCAAGAATTCTGATTCTATACCAACAGTCACTGATGGTAACACAGGAGGATTTGGTGGAGTCGATGTATCAACAACTCGGTAGTATGCACCGCCTGGAGGCGCCATTGCTTCGAAATTAAAGTCAATAACAACCTCATATCCGTTTGATGGAAGTATCGTTGGCATTACAACGGTGAGATTGAACTTACCTGTGGCGTTGTCAAGCATACCGTTTGCAAGATCGAATGGGAATCCTTCAGAGTCAAGCATTGTCATGGATATGACCGTATCATTACCGAGCACCGCTTCGTTCGTGTACAAACCATCGAAAAGATCACCAACAACATACGTGGTATTTCCGAGATGTGTCCAATCTTGCAAGACACTTACGTTCCAACCAATTTCTGCTTGAACACGGATTGAACCGTTGTCCGTACCAGGTTGATACAATTCAGAGCCGTTGAACTGGACATCAAAGACGTAATCGTTAGGCCTGAGTGTCGAATCAAGAGGCCAAGAAAGCGTGAGCAAGGATGAGTCAGGGTCACTCGTGGTGTTCACCCATGTCCCATTGAAGTAGAACGAATAATCGCCCGGCACAGCTAATCCGACTTCAACGCCCATGTGGTCTGAGATTTGAACCAGAACATTTGTTTGTTCTCCACGAAGTTGTGGAGTGGCGATGATTTCAAAGTTCAAGATACCAACAAGAGAGTATTGTTCGACTCCACTTAGATTTGCATCGTCTGTGGATTCGTAGAGATCTGGATAGAACCGCAATCGTGTTTCCAGCAGGCCTGCTGCAACGTTAACGTCTGTAGAATTGAGGAGGAATTGAATGTTAAATGCACCATTCACTGATTGGTTGAATATTTCAATCCATTCCCCACCACTGTTGTTCTCACGCATGGAAAACGAGAGATTCCCACTCATTCCAACTGGAGAGACACCGATTGTCAATGCTGTTCCGTTGACCCAGATGTTGTCGTCGAGAAGGAGTAGGCTTGAGTTTGTGCCTGGGCCTTCAAGCGTAGCAGTCAAATTAGGAGCATCTCGAATATCCAACGTAATAGATTGTGTGACAGGTCGCAAGTGGTATGTCGGTGCGGTTAGGCCTGCTGTAGATTGTACCCATCCATCATAGCCCAGTGTTGCACTAATGTTTGTCTTTGTTTCAAGTTCATCGAGAGTCATTTCAAACGCCCATGTACCGGATGGGCTTACAGTAGTCGTCAAATTTTGAGGGCCATTCACAGAGGAAGTAAACGACAACCACACGGTTGAATTTACAACCAGTGAAGCATCTGTGAACGGTAATTGTTCATACCCGATGAATCCTTCAATCGTCGTTGTTGCTCCAGCACCAACAATTGGTGAATTGATTACATTAGGTGATGTATGGTTGAGTGTAGAATCATCTGTGACGTTCATCCACCAAGAATTACTCGGACCGGTTGCAGTAGAGTTTGGAGTAAGTATCGTCTGTGAAGAGACGTAACCTTTCTGTTCAACTTCAAGCATGATCGCCCCAAAGCCTGGAGGAATGATTTCGAATGGCAGACCGTCCAGGGTGAAGGTACCATTTTCATCGGTCATTGTAATGTTGATGAGGCGCTCAGGAGTATTCAATCCACTCACGCCTGCGAATGCATCAGCCAGAGGTACAAGGTATCCCTTGACTAAGAGTTCTTCAATCGAAGTTTGGTTTTCGAGGAATCCTATATCCCCTGTAATTGTAATATTGCCATCGCTTCCATCACGATCGAAATCAATTGGAGAGTAAGTAACATTTCGAACATCGAGTTCAGCAGGATCTGGACATGGGTCGAAAGGAACCCATCCGAAATCAAGACCGCCAGCGGAGCTCGATTGTTGTATTCGAACTTCAGCCCAGGTTCTCAAATGTTGAGCACCCACAGCATAGCCGTTACCATTCCAGTCTCCACCTTTGAATCCACTAACAAGGCGCGCTGGAAGACCAATAACTCGAGCCATGGTCACGTAGGTCGTTGCGAATTCACTGCATGTACCTTCATTTGCTATTTCGAGCATATGGGTCGAGAGGTCTTCACCTTCAATGAGACCTGAGCCATCGAAATTGAGTTTGAACTCTGTGGAACTGTTTCCTTCACGCAGGAAGGTTTCCAACGCAAGTGCCTTGTCATAGGCATTGATTGCAGATGAATCTGTGATGACTCCATTTGTAATGTTCATAACAACAGAGCGTACATCGGCAGAATCGGTGTAATATGCAGGCAATTCAATCTCATACGGGAAGCCTTGTCCTGCGATGCTGTTGCTGGCTAGTACATCCCAATCGAAGTAATATTCCGGCTGTTGAACGATGATCTCTTCAACGAACCCACCAGATACTTCGTAGCGATGCGTGTCATTGGTACGTGTAAGGATTACAGCAGAATCAGCCCAGAAAGAGACATTCGTCGTCGAGGCAGGCAGCGGTAAAGCGCCTTCACCAATAGGGAAATTGTAGGTTACTTGCCACGTGATGGTGTCATTTGCAAACGTTGTACTCGCCATATGTGTCAAATTTGTGAACGGAGGCACGACCTCAGTCGCTGGGTGAATGGTGTTGTCATGTGTGAATGAATTCCCTGTAGGGATATCGTTCGTGTACTTCCTCCAGTACTTAGCAAGACCCTCATCAACAGAACCAGTTGTATTGTTAGCCCAGAAAATAACATCATTTTGAGGCATATCGTCAGTCGGATCAAACAAATTGAATGGAGCCCCTACGCAATCGAAGAACCAGAATTGTTGTGGGCATTCAGCCCCATCAAGCATACCTCCGCCATCGGTGTCGGGATTCCGCCAATCAGAACCAGTGACGTTTTCAACAGCGTCAGGAATACCATCATTATCATAATCATCTGGAAGGAGATCATCGGAAGGATCATTTTCAGGATTGGTACTATCGAAGTATTCAGTCCTGTCATCTACGCCACCGTTATCTGTATCAACTGAAAGGTAATCAGTCACCCAAGTATCAGTCGAACCATTTGTAATCCCAATGAATGCGAGATTACAACCAGTAGTATTTTCGAAGTAAGAGTTGATTCCATCACCATCAGGGTCAAGCAAGTTGAAACAAGGCTCGGTCGGGTCAGTGTTATCGAATACCTCATCGAAGTCGTTTACACCATCACCGTCAGTATCGACAAGTGTTGGGTTTGAGAACCAGCCAAAGGTTCCAAGCAATTCTTGCCAGTTGGCAAGACCGTCTCCATCCGAATCAGTGTAATCATCATCACAGTATGTTCGAGTTGTACTGATTGTACCATCGCTGTTAGCTGCTGTATGGCAGAAAGATCCGTTGCGGTTATCAACAGACGTTGGCGTGCCTACTGGGCCAACCGAAACTCCTTGCATGATGTTGTTTACTACGCTCAGATAAGCGAATGATGTGAAGGTTCCAGATGCATTGTAGAATCCTACACCACCATTTGGATTGAATCCACTTCCGTCAGTGACTTGCAGTTGATTTGAACCGGATGTATAGGAGACGAAACTCGTTGAAAAGTCGATTAGAGAATCACAAGGATCGGTTCCATGGCTGACGTTACGTTCATCACCGTCATTGATTCCTCCAAAATCAGTATCGGCGATATTCCATTCAGTACAGGAGAGGTTCTCTTCCCAATTTTGGATACCGTCGTTATCTTCGTCCCCAGAGTCCTCTCTGCGAGTAGGATCTGTTTCACCAGCATCAACGATTCCGTTTCCGTTTGCATCTTCATCTCCGTCATCGAAGGCATCATCATCAGTATTGTTGTCACGGGGATTAGATGCTTGAGCAGGATTTCCGTAAGCACCGTTAACTTCGATTCCATCTGGAATTCCATCGCTATCGGTATCTGAACTTGTCGGGTCGGTTAAGAGGGTGAGAGCCTCATACGAATCATTGAGCCCATCGTTATCGGTGTCGCTGTCTTGGGGGTTCGTAGAGGTAATGCCATCGACTTCAGCAGTATAGGTGGCACATGCACCGGGACCGATGCCTTGTACAGGGTCGCAAGGAGATACTGTTTCTGTAGGAACACCATCGGGTCCAGGTCTGAAACATGGTACTCCACCACAAGTGGTTGTCCATGTAGGATTGACATATTCCATGAGATTGACTAGACCGTCGTTGTCAGGATCACCATTTGGACCATCAGCGTTTGAAGCACTGGTGGCATTCAATCCGTTGGCTGCTTCCCATCCATCTGGCATGCCATCGCCATCAGTGTCCCATCCGTTAGGGTCTTCATCAGCGATACCATCACCGTCATCGTCATCAGAAGCACAATCTGCGTCACCATCGTTATCGGAATCAGCACCATCGACTTGACCGTCTTTGTCATCGTCGAAGTTATTTGCACAAACGTTGCCTACTGGGTCTTCATCGCAAAGAATGACGTTGCCTTGGCCATCGCTTCCTGCGTCACCACATTTTGGCTGATTGAATTGCATCGCATCTTCTTCGTTCCAGTCGTTAACAGGAATCGTTCCATTCCACCAAACACCATTATCAAGAACACCTGGTGTTGCGCTGTTGTCCCAACTCGATGGTTGGAGGTAGGAGTATTCTTGCAGATTAGACATACCGTCGCCATCTGGATCACCAACCGCGCCATCGCCGCCAGTTGAAGACAGAGGATCTAAACCGTACTTCCATTCCCAGCCGTCTGGAAGGCCATCGTTGTCAGAATCCCAGTCAGTAGCTGCTGTGTTAATCAGGTACTCTAGACCATATGTTAGCCCATCACCGTCCAAATCGGAGGCTGCGCTTACATCAACAGAAACAAAATCAATTGCTGCGAACGTAGAACAGAGCATTAAGGTAACAAGAAAGAGCGACTGCGCCACATTTCTTCTTCTTGAACGATCAATCCCTACGTAACTTGGCGCTTTTTTACTCAGCGGGTCCGCATCAATCATGTTCTATGGTCATCCCTATAGCACATAAGGGAAATGGTACGTTGTTCATACATTCAAAGAGAATCTTCTTCCGATTCAACTTCAACAAGTTCCAATTCTACATCTGATGAAGCATCGGTTGAAGGGGAAGATTCGAGGCCATCCCAGTCGAATCCAGGCTCTTCTTCAACAATCTCCGTAGGCTCCACCATTGAAGCATATAATTGGGCTTTCATTTTGTTCTGTCCACGTCGATATATACCGAAACCAAGCAACACAAGAATTGAAAGGAACATAACCATAGTCGTTGGTTCTGGATCTTCTAATTCACTCATAATCGCATTGATAATTCCTGGATTTTCAGTCTTGAAGGAAAAGGTTGGCTCTTGGGTGTAACATATCTCAGCGTTGCACGGATATGGATTTTCATCATCGAGTGGCACAACGGTCATCTGGAAGTCAACCATTTGGCCATTCTTGAGGTTCGAAGGTGCAGTGATTTCAAGTGTGAAATCTTCCGTAGAAAATGCGGGCAGAGAAAGTGCGAGAACATTGCCGCCATCAAGAGACGCATCCCAGCCTTCTGGCGCATCAACAGTGATGATAACGCTCAGTTCGACGTTGTTTTGATTTTCAATTTTATATTCAACATCAACGGATTCACCAGCTGCGATACGTGTGGATTGAGTCTTTTGTTCAACAGCAAGCCGGCCTGGTTCAACCTCACTGCTGATGTCTACAGTGAGTGGTAAATCGAAATATCGAGGCTCATCATCGCCGTCACTTTCCTCTGCAACTTGCATGAAAATGGTGTGTAATCCGGCTTCGACTTGTTGACGTACAGTCATCTCCACCTTGATGTCAACATACTGACCCCCAGTAAGAGAGACAACGAGAGCGGTATTTCCTTCAACATCCGTGATATCATACATCCAAGTTGCATAACTCGGATCTTCGTCGATGTTTCTTTGAACAGCAGATGGATTCTTGATAACCCAGTTTGTAGTTCCTGCATCCTCAGAGGAATCGGTGATGCGGACATTGTAAACAACTGTTGAACCGGGAGAAATTGGTCCGACAGTACCTAGAGAACCAGCATCAGAATCAGAAATCACCTCTGCAAGTATTCCGAACGTTCGGTGGATGGTCCAGCCAACAGATGTCGAAAGCGTTTCTTCTGTACTGCCATCGGAAGTGACCGTAAACCTCAGCAAACCAATGTCTACAGCACTTCGTTCAATTGGAGGATATATTTCCACACGAATCATGAGAATCTCACCCTGGCCAACTGTAGGAGTCAATGAATCAATTCCTTGCTCTGTAAGTTCTGTTCCTGTCCCGTTAATGAGGAACTTAACGCCCCATGCAACTGGAATTTCTTGAATTCGGAGTCGGTACGTGTCATCGTCGAAACCTACGTTCGTGATTTTCAGATAGAAATCTCCAACCTCATCATAGTCAACATAATGCGACAGATTCTCATTGTAGAAATCAAGCCTATCTGAATCATAAATCTGAATTTGTTGTTCCACGTCTTCGAATACTTCTATGTCAGGCTTACCGAATTGGTTCACTTTCTCCACATCGATTTCGAGTGAAATCAATCTCACTTCAGCGTTGCTACCAGCACCGTTTGAAACATAGGCACGTGCTTCGACAACAATTTGGTAATTTTCACTAAGACCACTCAAGTCTTCAGGTACTTCTACTGTAAGTTCGGGGCGAACTGATGAACCGCCGCCATTGAGAGTATAGCCTCCTGGATTCGACCAGATAGGTTCTGACCATCCGGATGGAAGTGATTGCTGGAGTTCCAGCTCGACAGTTAGGTCAGAGGTCAACGCCCCTGTATGTTCAAGCACTAATTCAATCGTAGAAGTTTGTCCCGGAGCCACCAAAAGGCGATTGATCTGATTCGACGGGAAATCAAGGTATATGTCATGCTCGCGGAATGTCATTCCAAGCGGATGATTGTAGTTAATAGTGTGGCCTTGTATGTCGGTGATGACCATGGTTAACGGGTAGAGTCCGGGGGTAATGCCCGACTCGTAAGTGTAGGTGTAATTGCCTACAAGACCGTTGTTATCCAGTTTCAATTCAGAATCTGTAAATTCCTTTTCAAACTCTGTGTTCGCCTCGTTAGGAGTAGTAAGAACGAGCTCAATCTTCTCGATGTCAGCTCTTCCAAAAGCGTCTCTTACATCAATACTGAACTGCATCGTCCGCTTCTCGAGACGGTGTGTGGGAGACCAGTCAGTGACTTCTAATTCGGACCATCCTTCTCCTTGGTAATGGACCTTTACCTTTGAGCCTGCCAGAGCATTTGCGCGAAGTTCTATTCGAGAGTAGTCAGTCCCAATCGTGCCTCCGTATGCCATATTAACTTCACATGTTCCTCCTGGCAGGCCGTTGCCCCCACCTTCGCAAGATGCTGTTGCTTCGATATCTAGCCTTAGGCGATCCCCGTTTACAACTGTAAATCCATCATCACAATCAACTTCGAGAGGAATATTGTAGGGTTGCCAAGACCCTCCTCCAGAGAAGAATCCACCGTCTTGGGGTGCCCCTAGGTCTTGAGTATATTGTTGTACCAACTCGGAACCGGAATAAAGTTTGAAATTAGCCTCTGCTGTAGACTCATTTTGAGTTGCCCTCCACTTCAGATAAACCACAACTTTTACTTCGCAACTCGTTTTTCCTTTGGCAGTCAAATCCGAAATCATTTCACTTGTATAGAATGTGACACCGTTTTCAAAGAGACTCACTGTTTCTTCGTTACTTCCAGGTTCAGCAGTTGTGATGATGTTGTTCTCTGACTTTTTGTCGAGATAGAGATCATAATCCTCAAAATCTTCAATCACTGAGGAGACGTTTTCGGTTTCAGAGAGTGTTGCTTTTTCTGCATTCTCCAGGGGAATACCCATCAAAAGAAGCGAAATCAGTACCAAGAAAATAAGTCGGTTCGAAGTCATAGACAAGACATCCTTGTGTTGTGGGATAGCAACAGGCGTTAAACGGTTTTGCATGATTTGTGTAAACAATCGCTATTCAAGCGTTTGCGAAACTGGTATCGAGGGAGGGATTTGAACCCTCGAACCCATCTGGGACCGGATCTTAAGCCCGGCGCCTTTGACCACCTCAGCCACCTCGATAACTTCGCTGAAAAGACGGATGTATGAAATCCTTCCCTATGGAGAAAGTGTCCATCCACCATCGACTTTCAGCTCTTGACCGGTGATGTATGATGCATTCGCCAAAAAGAAAACAGCGGATGCGATGTCTGCTGGAGTTCCAGAACGTCGCAAAGGCACTCGTTGCAAAACATTGTCGAAATGCTCCTGCTCCCAGTCAGCCGAGAGAATCGCTCCCGGACCAACGCAGTTGACTCGTACTCGAGGCGCAAGTTCACCAGCGAGACCTAACATGAGTTGACGTAGCCCTGCTTTACTAGCGGTGTAGTGGGTTAATTTCGCCCAATGTTGACCTTCAGAAGTATCGGTCAAAGCAACAACACTTCCTTCTATAGAAGATAAGCATAAGGCTAATCCTTGCGTTAACTGCAACGGTGATTCAACGTGCAATCTATTCATGATCCTCATGTCTTCGACAGTAAGATCTTCTATTGGAATTTGGCTGTATTTTGATGCGTTATGAACAAGAACATCAAGTCCATCTCGTTGTTTGATGAATGGATGATTCTCAACCAGTTCAACCAGCGCCTCTGTTGCACGTTCGTCTGTTAAATCTGCTTGAAGCACATCTGCTTTAGCACCAGAAGCCCGCAATTGTTCTGCAAGTTGATTTCCCTCATCTAAGGACGAGGATACATGAATTAGAACTGAATAACCGTTCTGGGAAAAATGTTCCACGATGGCCTTGCCGATTCGCTTAGCACCGCCCGTAACGAGTACAGTTTGGTTGGCCATGTTTCATGTTATCAACTCGCATTCATCAATGCTCGTATTCCAAAAACACTCGAAAACCACTCTGCACACCTTTTTGATGTTCGTTCATGTGGCCGTAACAACGGGGGTGCAAGGTTATGGCTAAAAATCTAAAAATGGCGTCGCCTAAAGCACCTCGACCCCGTTTACCAAACTGGTTTCGTACAAGACTCCCTTCAGGAAAAGAACAGCAAATGTTCAATGAAACAATGGATGCTGTAAAGGATAACAAACTCCATACTGTTTGCCAAGAAGCAAAATGCCCGAATATTCACGATTGTTGGTCTAGCGGAGATGCAACCTTCATGATTGCAGGAAAGGAATGTACCAGAGGATGTCGGTTTTGTGCAGTAGGGACACGAAAAACGCCACCTCCGCTCGACCAAGAGGAACCACAGCACCTCTCAGAAGCAGTATCTTCAATGAACTTACGACACGCAGTCATTACTGTTGTTAACAGAGATGATTTGGAAGACTCCGGGGCAGATCACTACAAAAAATGCCTTGACGCAGTTGCAGAATCCTCTCCTGAAGTCACGCTTGAACTGCTTTGCTCAGACCTTGCTGGTGATGTAAACGATTTAGCTCACCTCCTTGAATCCAGCCCATTGAAGGTATTCGCTCACAATGTAGAATGTGTCCCTCGCATGGATTCTATTGTCCGTGATCCTAGAGCATCGTTTGGCCAATCGATTATGATCCTCAAGGAAGCAAAACGACTCCGCCCAGACATCATTACAAAATCATCGATTATGGTCGGTGTTGGTGAAACTGACGAAGAAGTTCTCGAAGCAATGCAATTGCTTCGAAATGCAAATGTCGATTTACTCACAATAGGCCAGTATCTCGCCCCGTCTAAGAACCACCTCGCAGTAGATAGGTTCCCTGAACCTGAACGATATGATGAATGGGCTGAAGCAGCAATTAGCATGGGCTTTTCTGGCGTCGCTTGTGGACCACTCGTCCGCTCATCGTACAAGGCAGGATTGCTCATGAGAAAGACATTGGATGCGACAAATCAAGAAGAGATGCCTGGGGCTTATGTAAAAGTCCAGCCCATAACAAATCACCAACATCCCTTAAACCCGAGTCATGGTGAGGTGAACCAATGACGGAGAGAAGAACGGCGACAACGGCGCCCTACACCATCGGAACTCCGCCTTTTAGACCTGGTGAAGAGGCTGATTTTGGAGGCTCATTCAAGGAGCAACCAGAGGACCTCAACAGACCAGACCCTGCATCATGCACGTCTGATGACACTGCATCTCATGCTCGAGGACTTGTTCGAGTTCTCGATGATAACGGTGAAGCAAAGGGAGATTGGAATCCTAATCTCGATAAAGCCACCATGATTGAGGGTCTTGAATACATGATGCGTCTTCGTATCTTCGACGACAGAATGATCAAAATGCAGCGTACTGGAAAACTCTCGTTTTACATGCGTTCATTCGGAGAAGAAGCAATTGCTATTGCACAAACAATGGCACTAAAAGAGCAAGATTGGATCTTCCCTTCGTACCGACAACCAGGCGCCCAATTCGTACGTGGACGTGACATGGTAAGCATGATTTGCCATTGCATTGGCAACACCGAAGATAACGTTCGTGGACGACAAATGCCTGTTCATTACACTTACAAAGAAGGCCGATTTATTTCAATCTCATCTCCTGTAGGAACCCAATTTTCACAAGCGGTTGGAGTTGCCATGGCGAGCGCTTACCAAGGAAAAGACGAGGTTTGCATCTCTTGGCTTGGAGACGGAACATCCGCTCAAGGCGACTATCATTATGCGCTCAACTTCGCATCAACATTCAAGCCACCTGTAATCCTCAACGTTGTGAACAACCAATGGGCAATCTCAACCCACGCTAATCTCGCAACTGGTGGAAAGACATTTGCTGAACGAGGACTTGCTTACGACATCCCATCGTTTAGAGTCGATGGAAACGATTTCCTTGCACTGTACAGCATCACTCAATGGGCAAGGCAACGAACAGAAGCAGGCTTAGGCCCAACGCATATCGAAATCTACACCTACAGAGCTGGAGCACATTCATCCTCCGATGACCCATCTGCATATCGTCCAAACGACGAAGCAACATGCTGGCCTGGAGGTGATCCAATACAGAGACTGAAAGATCATCTTGTCTCAATTGGAGTCTGGGATGAAGAGAAGCATTCTGCACTTGCACAGAAGATTGACGATGATGTCATGACCGCCTACAAGGAAGCATGTGAATTCGGAGACCTTGCCTCTGGACCTTACCCCCCTGCTTCAACAATTTTCACAGAAGTCTATGAGACCGTTCCTTGGCATATCCAAGAGCAGAGAGAGGAACTCGGGAAGTGAGATGATGGCTGACATGAACATGATCAAATCACTGAATTCTGCCTTGTCGATGGCATTGAAAGAAGACCCTAACGTGGTTATCTTTGGCGAAGACGTAGGATTCTTCGGAGGAGTTTTCCGAGTAACAGAAGGACTTCAGAAAGAATATGGGGCACATCGGGTCTTTGATTCACCACTCGCAGAAGGAGGAATTGCTGCTATCGCAATGGGCATGGGACTCAATGGTCTTCGTCCAGTCGCAGAAATCCAGTTTGCAGACTACATTTTCCCAGCATATGACCAGATTGTCAATGAAATTGCGAAGGTTCGACATCGATCAGGTGGAGAATTCACCGCACCGCTCACATTCCGCACACCTGCTGGTGGAGGAATCAAGGGTGGACACCATCACTCTCAATCCCCTGAAGCTCAATTCACACATACGCCTGGATTGAAAGTCGTCTACTGCTCAAATCCTTACAATGCGAAGGGATTGCTTCTGTCTGCAATCGAATGTAACGATCCTGTCATTTTCTTCGAACCAAAGCGATGCTATAGAGGCCCATTTTATGGAGACCCGCACAATGTTCCAACATGGACAGGTCATCCAGACGCAGATGTTCCTGAAGGGCACTACACAGTCCCTCTAGAACAAGCTCGTATCGTCAAAGAAGGAAATGCATGTACTGTCATCGCATATGGAACAATGGTCCATGTCGCAGAACAAGCGATCAAAGATTCAGGTATTGACTGTGAGCTCATCGACCTACAAACACTCGTCCCTTGGGATAGAGATACTGTTGTCAACTCAATCAAGAAAACTGGACGATGTGTTATTGTCCACGAAGCGCCAAAAACAAGTGGGTTTGGCGCAGAGATGAGCGCATCGATTCAAGAACGATGTTTCTATCACCTTGAAGCACCAATTCAACGTGTCACCGGATGGGACACACCATTCCCGCATACAACGGAATGGGATTACATGCCAAGTCCTCAGCGTATCGCTGATGCAATAAAGAAAACACAGGTGGAATAAATATGGGAACATTTGCATTCAAATTACCAGATATCGGAGAAGGCGTCGTAGAAGGCGAAGTTGTGGAATGGATGGTCTCTGTAGGAGACTCCGTCAAAGAAGACGATCCTATTCTTTCGGTCATGACCGACAAAGCAACCGTCGAAATCCCATCCCCATGTGATGGAACTGTCACCACGATTATCGGAGAAGCAGGAGATATCCTGCCCGTAGGTGTTGTCTGTATTGAATTCGAAGTCGATGGAGATGGAAACGCATCTGCATCTGATGAAACACCTGCAAAGAAAGAAGTAGAATCCAAACCGGAACCGACTCCAGAGTCTGTTGCTGCTCCAGAACCCGCACCACAACCAACGGCTGCTCCTGTTTCTGTAGCAGGCCCTGCCGTAGAACGCGCACCTGGAACAAAACCATTGGCAAGCCCTGCCGTTCGACAACGTGCACGCTCTGCTGGTGTTGATTTGTACCACGTTGCAGGATCAGGTCCTGCAGGTAGAATCACTCATGCCGACCTCGACGTCCATCTCAGCGGCGGTGCAAGTCGTGCTAGTTCGTCGATGCCTGTCGGTGGAAGTGCGCGCGTTGCTAAGAACGGAACTGAAGACATCAAGGTCATTGGTCTGCGACGAAAGATTGCTGATTCAATGATGGCATCTTACTCTACGATTGCTCACTTCTCATACTTTGAAGAAGTTGATGTCACCGAGTTAGAAGCACTCCGACAACATCTTAATGCAACTCGCCCAGAGGGTGCTCCTAAGTTGACATATCTTCCATTCATCATGCTGGCTTTGGTCAAAGGTCTTGGACAACGCCCAGAATGCAATGCTCTCTATGATGATGAGGCTGGGGTCGTAACCCGACACGAAGGAGTTCATCTTGGAATCGCAACTCAAACTGACCGTGGATTATACGTTCCAGTTGTCAAGCATGTCGAAGCAATGGACATTTGGTCTGCTGCTGCAGAAATGGGTCGAGTCACTCAAGCAACACGAGATGGAAAGGCTGGTGCCGATGACCTCTCCGGATCAACATTCACCATCACAAGCCTCGGACGTATGGGCGGACTTGGTGCAACACCAATCATCAACAAGCCAGAAGTTGGAATCCTAGGAGTACACAATGCCAAAGACCGTGCAGTCGTTATCGACGGACGTGTCGAAGTTCGTCGAATCATGAATCTCTCATCTTCTTGGGACCATCGAGTCGTAGACGGACACGATGGCGCAAGTCTGGTGCAATTGCTCAAGTCAATGCTTGAACATCCTGCTACAATCTTCATGTGAGGTTATTGAAATGAAAACACGTCAATGCAAAGTATTGGTTGTTGGTGCTGGACCTGGTGGCTATGTCGCTGCAATCCGTGCTGGACAACTTGGCCTAGACACTGTAATTGTAGAAGGACAACGTGCTGGAGGCACATGCCTCATACGAGGCTGTATTCCTTCGAAAGCACTCATTCATGCAGCACATACCTTCCACAAACTGGCAAAGCATGCACAAAAAGATGGTCACATGGGAATCAGTATTCCTGGACCTGCTGAATTGAACATGGCTAACATTGTAGGATGGAAAGATTCCATTGTTGATCGACTCAACAAGGGTATCGAAGCACTGCTCAAGAACGCAGGTGTTGAATTGGTCAACGGCTGGGCTGAATTCCAAGATGCAAAGACCGTCAAAATCGGAAAAGGCAAAGATGCCTTGCTTATTCAAGCAGAGAATGTCATCCTTGCCAGCGGATCAGTACCGATTGAATTACCATTCATGAAATATGACGAGCATGTTATTTCCTCAAGAGAAGCATTGTCTTTGGAAGAATTACCAAAGCGAATCGCTGTTGTTGGTGGAGGTTACATCGGACTCGAATTAGGAATCACCTTCCGAATGCTTGGAAGCGAAGTGACCATCATCGAAGCAATGGATTCAGTATTACCAATCTTCGATAAAGAACTCCGAAGGCCACTTGAAATTGCTATTAAGAAGCAGAAAATTAAGGTTCACACCAAAGTCTTCGCAAAGGGAATCGATGCAAAGGACGACGGAAGTGTCGACCTACTTTACACTCCTAAGGATGCTAAAGAAGGCACGGAATTCGAGAAACTCAATGTTGACAAAGTACTGGTCACAGTCGGCCGACGCCCAATGAGTGCAGCTCTTTCACCAACTGGTGTTGCTCTTGATGAGCGTGGATTTGTCAAAGTCAACAACAAGTGCGAAACAAACATGAAGGGCGTTTATGCAATTGGGGACGTTTGTGATCTTGGAGAAATGCTAGCTCACGTCGCTTCATTTCAGGGAGAAATGGTCTCCGAAATTATTGCTGGACAAACTCGTGCTTACGAACCAGCAGCAGTTCCTGCAATTGTCTTCACCGAACCTGAAATCGTCTCAGTTGGCCTTTCACCGTCCGAAGCAAAAGAAGCGGGCTATCCAGTTATTACTGGTAAGTTCCCACTCGCTGGGAACGGACGTGCTCTCACTCAAGAAGCAGAAAAGACTGCTGGATTTATTCGAGTTACTGCTCATGAAGACGACCACAGAATCCTCGGAATCCAAGCAGTTGGAACACATGTCAGCGAACTTGTTGGCGAATGGACTCTTGCAATAGAAATGGGTGCACTTCTCGAGGATATTGCACATACAATCCATGCTCATCCAACAATGACTGAGATGACACATGAGGCAGTTCTTGCAACACTTGGTCATGCGATTCATTCGATGTGAGACAAACGTTGGAGAAAAGGTCTAAGCCTTGCGTGCCCTAATTGATGTATGAGCCAGCCTTTTTGGGAAGCATCAATCCCTGAAGATCAGGAGAAGGCGGAACTAAAACCCGTCCCAATTCCTGAACCTCAAAAGAAAATTACATCTGATTATGATGTTCATGTGGAAGCCACTGCTTTGATGAGAATTGGAGGTAGCATATTCATCGGGCTGTTTTTTGTTGCATTCGGTGGGGCAAGCCTATTCATGATCTTTCTCGGTGTAAATTCAATCCTTACAGGTGGTTCAGAATCGATGGTCTTTTTCATCGGCCTCTTGTTCTCAATCGTACCGATTGGATGCTTGTGGTTTTTCTTAAACCTCTATTCTCGACATTCATTCTATGTTGATGTATCTTCAGACAGAGTGGCCTATGAGAGTCTTCTTCGGGGATTCAATTACAAATGGAGTAAGTCAAGAAAACCTCTTTCTGAAGTTAATTTGATGACAACATCTCATGCAACTTCTACTTCAGAGGGAAGCACAAACACAATCCACTATTACCAAATACATGGGCAAGACCAAGTTGGAGAAGAATGGAAAATTGACATATCACATATCATCCGAGGACAGAATATGATTGGGCCAACTAAACCAGCATTCGTAGCATCAGAGATAGCCACAGCAATGGGTGTTTCACTCATTGATAATGGACATCGATAATAGAATACAATATCTTCAAGCGTTGATGACGTTGGATTCGTATTGAAATCTCTTTACACAAAGCCTGTGTGAGAGAAGCATGGACGGAAAGGATTC
>ERZ1046148.105-NODE-105-length-49441-cov-7.038331_pt1 | contig 49441 bp, 54 predicted proteins | sample MGYA00383090_ERZ1046148 | MGnify/ENA primary metagenome ERZ1046148 (study PRJEB29581, sample SAMEA5548360) | metagenome | biome: marine; feature: coastal; material: water | depth 25 m | study: Short-term variability in the microbial, nano- and picoplankton... | reverse complement strand
GCAAACAGTTTAGCGTCTGCCGCTGCCTGTAGATCTTCTGGAATATCACCGTCAAAGCAGTCTGAACCTTCAGCAATGATTGCGTCTAAGACTTCCTGATACAAACTTCCGTTTGCATTCACTGAAATATATTCATCTTTAGTAGTGCAATAGATTGTATCTAAAACACCAGATTGTTCATCATTTGCGTTATACACATAAGCCATCAAATTTCCCCATTCACATAAAAATTACCAGCACCTATTGTATAAATTTGGTAAATTGTTCCGACAGTTAAGGGAGTACCGGGACAAGTCAGATTTCCTGTTAGTATGTTACCATTACTTCCAGTTTGGGTTAGGTTTACGCCATTAACAGCTTGTCCACTGATGGTGAGATTGGTATGCCCTGCGCTAACATATGACCTTAGAGGAACAGGCAAAGATATATCCACCTGTGTTCTATTGTTTATATCACAATAGCTTGTAGCGGCTAATCTTTGATAACTTGCCAGATCATAATGAACATAATACCGCTGACACAACGCCAGTTCTTCGCCATAGGATCGGTGTTCAAACGGGGTGGCGACTTTGCCTAGTTCTAGTTGAGGCTGCGCTATCTCAATGTAGTCGCCAGATGTAATAGAAACATTACCATTGGCAGCCGTATGTATACCAAAGTTTAATTCTAGTGAAACTGCGCTGTGAGTAAGTGCTGAAGGAGACGCTTCTACTGTGAGGCTGAGTTTTTGCCACTCTCCACGACCTGTGTAGGGCTTGTGACCTATATATCCTCCCCCACTGTACTGGTAAAACAAAAGACAGGCGTTAGGATTTGTAGACCTCATCCACACAGATAGTGTTGCAGGGCCGTCTTCTATTGGGCATCTCGTTCCCCGTGCCTCCACAGTTTGCCTTATTCCCATGCGACCTGTTGCAGACGATGTAGCCTCCATGCGAAATACGCTCATAGGCTTTCCGTCAATAACGACACCGTTATCTCTGCGAATTTGAGCGGTTACAACTTGTACTAGGTGCTTCCACCTATCAATATAATATGTGTTTTGGGAGACACCCGTATTTGAACTATAATCTCCTCGCTGAGTAACCTGAAAATCGCCATTGATAATTAGGTTTCTACGCCCTGCACCAATCAGCTGAAACTGTTCCTGTGGTGTCTCAGCCGCCAACATAGCCTGTCCAGCTATGCCTGTGGGTTTCTTTAGATCAGCCAGTTCCTCACGAACATTAATGGCTGGTTTTGATACTTTAACTGTCATGCTTTAATCCTCTGCTACCAAGCCATTTGATGCGGAAATCGCTGCACCTACAGCGTCTGTGGTGTTGTCTACTCGACGAAGCCCTTGGAAGACTGAACGTCCTGCGCTTGTACCTACATGAAGCAACTCTGTGCTATCGTCATAGGCCAAAGCTGTTACCGCATCAGATGAGCCGTAGAGGGTTGCCTGTGCGCCTGTCTGGAAGAGGTGCTTCTCGTCCTCGTAGATTTTAGCAATCTGCTCTGGGGATGGGGCTGTGGCACTGAAACGAGTTAAAGCCATGTAACCGCCAAAGGCGTTAGTAGAGCCGGAACTATTGAAAATGTGTGTAGGTGTCCCATCACTTACATCGATACTAGCGTCACGAACTCCGCTGTTCACAAGTTTACCATCTAAGTAAATAAACATCATGCCACTTCTTCGTGCTACACATACATGTGTCCAAACATTCTGTGTAAATACCCCACCACTTAAAGCACTTTGGTTGTTACCATCTCTAGCAATCACAGTAAGTTCTTGGTTGCCGCCCACAAGAATAGCAAAACCAATAGCTGTTCCTTGATCCTGTCGCCTATCAAAAAAGTAATTGTATGTAGCTGTGTTTGTTTTAACCCAAGACATAAAGCATAGATCACCTGTACCTACGTTCATGTCTGCATTGTAGGGTTGAGATAAATAGTTAGAAGCTGAATTACCTGTACTATACGCCACCAGATCAGCACCAGAAGCTACAGCCGTTTTGGTCACAGTGCCAAACACTTGTAAGCCATTGCCGTTTACGCTGCGGTCTTCTTCGGCTAGGCGTACTGATACGTTGTCGAAATCAACATAGTTTGTGCCTTCAGAGCCAAGTTCGATGTAGGTTGTAGTTGCAGAGGCGGTATATGTAATTGAAAAATAACCTGTGGTATTAATTCTGAGAGGAATATCCCCCCAAGCTAATCTTGTTGGTACATCATTTCCTATTGCGGCATTCCAGTAGCTTGATCCGTCAATAACGCCAACTTCAAAGGAAAATACGTAGGTCTTACCTACTACCGTTGTGAAGCCTTGGTAGGCTTTTGTATAGCCCCCGTTGTCGGCAACTCTAAGCCTACCAGACACTATTGATAGAGTAGAATTGTACGCAGTCCACCCAGTAGTATCACTATCAAACGTACCATTAGTCACCAACTCACTGCCAGTAACATTGGTATCATCCGTGTCGCTCAAGGTGGCTAACTTAATGTCGCTGTTCATCCAACCTGTGTTGTAGTCGGCTGACATATAAGCGATCATTCCTTTATCAGCCGCACCTTTATTTCTGTCTACTACACTTACACCGTAACTTGTTCCGTAAGCATCATTAGCTACAGCGGTAAGCGTCCTGTCTTGGTCTGATCCATCAATGTGCAAGTCAACTACTGAGTTTGTTTTTTGAACTGCGTAAAACTCATCTACATCTTGCGTAGTGCCTGTAATGTTATCCACTGTAATTACGTTGTCGGCTGTTGGAATAGTGTGGAAAATATAGTAGCTGTCTTGGCTAGTCTGAGCGGCAGTTCCTATAGATAGCCCAAGACTGTTATCACCTAAGAATTCTACTGTGTGGCTAGAAGTGTAGAACGCATTATTAACCGTAATATCAACAACAGTACCATCATCCTTAATCACCGACACACCACCATCAGTCGCCACTGCCGTGGTTACACGAGGAAGCCCCGTAGCTGCATCAATCGGGGCGTTGGGGAGCACGGTCATGGCTACATCGTTGGTATAATTATTGACTATAGGAGTGGCTAAGTTGCGGGTAAAGTTAGAGGCATCGTTTCTGTCTGCGATATAGCTATTATAATACCCTGCGTTTGCTGTTGCAGTCCAATGAAAGCCATAATCAGCAATCATATTCGCTTCGATCAACCCAAAACCACTTCCTAGCCCAACTATTAGACTACCGTTTCGTGCGGTAATACAGTCTATTCCGCTACTACGCATTAAATCGTTTGCGCTTACATTAGCATCAAAAACCATCCACATAGGCATATCGGGGTCATCGCCATCGTAGATCGTAACACCGCTAGAAGTTGCAACAATAACAGCAACGGCAGGGAACTCCTTACGAGAACCACGGGTGCTAGATGCAGCTTCATTGTACCAGCTTGTGTGCTGTGTGCGCTTACGCCATGCACCGCCATCGCTGTCTTTGCGGGTGTCGTACACGAATACGTCTACGGCTGTGTCGGCTATGTCTTTGGCTATTGCGTCAATAAGATACTGATCTGCGCTTGTAGTTCCAGCAACATCTAGGGTGTAGGCGGGGGCTTGATTGCTAATACCTACATTTCCTGCACCAGTTGCAGTGACTACCTCATCATTTCCCCACAAACCAAAGCTGATATAGTTTGTATTTGAACCATCGGAATTGTATTTAAAGTTTATAGTACCAGTGTTGTTTGTAGCACCCTCTTTGCCCAGCAGAATTTGATGGTACTTACCGTCAGATACACCTGATGAATAGGCTTCAATGGCTTTGCCATAAGTGCTAGTGCTACTGTTGTTTATTTGAATAGCACCACTTGCATTAGAGCCATTAGTATTGACGAGTACAGCCCCTGATGACGTTACCGTACCACGAAACGTAGGAGAAGCCAGTGGAGCAGCGCCAACGACTTCAGCCACACTGATTTGTCCATCAGCCAGTTCAGCATTATCGCTTATCAGATTAGCGAGTATCCGTGCTTTAGTCATTAGCTAGTCCTCTAAATTAAGGTGTTTCTGATGCAGCTACATGGGCCGCATATGCTGTCTTAACGGCATCTGTATGTACTGCTGCACAAATGGCTTGTACTTCAGTGCTTTCGCCTGTGATGTCTGCATCTGGTGCGACTACATGGCGTGAGAAGCTGCGGCTAATCTCTGTGCCATCACGCTTAATGACCGTTGCGGTTCTCACCTGTATCATTTTGTGTTCTGATACGATCTCTATTTTGTCTTGTACTGTTTCTTCTGTAAGCATTTTTATCTCCTATGCTTGATGGACTGTCCGACCCTACATCCATAGGGTTATGCTGCTATGTAAGAGGCTAATATTCTAATGTCTGATCCTACAACCATAAACCCAGCCGCAGAATTTGAAACATTATTGCTACCTGTTCTATATACATTTATTTTATTACTACCTTCAGGTATTTCTGCCCAAAAATTACCAATATCTCCAGACGCTATGCCGTTTACTGCCAGATAAACTGCGCCTGTGCAGTCATGGTCTAAATTCGCAGAAGTAAAAGGTATCGTAATTTGTAAAAGACCTGTTGGGGAAGATACACTTGAAACAGATATACGCCCTGACAGTAAAACCTGTCTTCCAACTTTAGTATAAAAAATTCTATTAACACTTGAGTTTATGGTTACAGAACCACCTGTTGTTGTAAAAGCACTAACTCCATAACCCTCCTCATACGAATCGAGAGTGTTGCTTGATGACGTACCAGAGCCACCAGCATCACCAAAGACTACACCGCCAGACAGGTAGAGGTCTTTCCAAGGATATGATGCAGAACCTAAGTTTTTGACGCCAACGGTTGCGTTCAGGTTGCCCGAGCCATCAGTGGGATAAACTGTTGCAGAACCAAAACCTACACCTGTTGAAGAACCTGCAAAATAACCTACACCTGCACTGGTATACCCAATACTCCCCACCGGGGCGGTATCTTTCTGGAAAGTTACAATATCCCCATTTGAGGATAGCCTATTAAACGAAGAGTTTGAAGTTGCAGTACTGAAAATGCGGCCATCACTACGAGCTTCAAATCCTGCGTCACCGTTGTCTGCACTCGTAGTCCCCACCAGCAAGTCACCCGCTGATGTGATGCGCATGGCTTCTGTGGGGTTTCCAAGCACTGACCCATCGTTTGCTGATGCACCATGTGTGTAAAAAAGCAAGTCTGAAGGAGTTGTGCTGCTATAACCCACAGGTGCAATTGCTTCAATTCTTGCAACCCCACCTGTAGCATTAGTTGCACTACTTCTATCAGAAGCATAAAAGTTCATTCTTCCAAAGACTGTACCAGCTACAACATCAGGTGGATTTTGAGAATTACCAAGAGTTAAAACAGCACCGCTTGTATCTTCAATGTGGAGCTTTGATAATGGACTTGACTCGCCAATCCCTACATTACCGCTGCTGTCGAGTGTGACAATATCCCCAGTGCCATTTAAGTGCAGCCTGTAGCTACCATCGGAAACAGCCCTGCTATACCAAGGCTGATTAGAACCCTGTTGAATATAAAACTGATAGTCGCTGCCAGTTAAGCCCAGCCGTTCATTAGAAGCCGACCAACTAAGTTTTGCTGTGGCTCCTGTGTCCTCGTAGAAGCTGATGTCGCCGTTGCCACTAATTTTTATTGCTGTTTGGTCTGCCGAAGAGGTTTGGTCATTGTTCAGCACAAACTCATAATCACCTGCAGATTGTCCAGATACACTTTGTATGATTAGCTTATCTGAACCTGCACCAACAGCACTATCATCATCAAGTATTAGTTTAGGCTGAAACGCTTTAACTGTTACATTCGCATTATCACTATCGAATAACCCATTCCCATCCACAGTCAGCCCATCAGCCGTGATAGTCGATTGTACATCCAAAGCACCCGTCATGGTATCGCCAGAAAGGTTCACATACCGTGCGTCTGATTGTGTCTGTGTAAGGTGATCTGCTAGGACGAATGTTCCATAAGCCACAATATCCACGACATCATTCACCGTAGTACCAGAGGCAAATGTGACTGATGTTCCGTTGGTAGCTGTTACGTCTGTACCCATAAGCTGCTTAACGCCATTAAGGTATACGTCTACATAACCTGCATCATATGTGGCAGCGAAGACCGTTTGACCCGCCGAAGCAGTATAAGTATTGCGGTCTGATGTACCGTTAACGGCAGACCCCGCAGACTGCCATCCACCAGAACCATAGACGTACATGATGTTGTTGGTACTGTTGAAGTATAAAGCACCTACAACAAGTGCGTTACTATCATTGTCCTGAGTAGGAGCAGACGACTTTGGCCCAAGGTATCTGTCATCAAAGCTATCATATAGTGATGCTACAGTAGCACGATCCGCAGCCGCTGCCGAAGCAGAGGAAGCAGCCTCACCAGCTTTTGTAGTAGAAATCCCAGCCTGAGTTGTAGCTGTAGCGGCTGAAGTAGAAGCAGAGGTAGCTGAACCTAGTATACCATCTACATAAGTCTTTGTGGCAGCGTCTGTTGTAGCCGTAGGTGTAGCAAGACCAGTGATCTTATTGTTACCCATAGCCAGAGCGCCAGACATGGTATCGCCTGATTTGGCTACCCGTGTATCACGCTGAGTATCTGTATATACTTTTGTAGCTACGTCTTGGGCCGCTGTAGGATCACCCGCACCAGTAATTTTATTCGTAGACATGGCGATAGCGCCTGTCATCGTGCCACCAGCTTTGGGCAGCTTAGTCGCAATAGAGTTAGTTACTGTAGTGCTGAAGTCATCATCATCGTTCAAGGCATCTGCTAGTTCGCCAAGTGTATTAAGCCCTGCACCAGCGTCACCAATCAGAGTAGATATTTCATCGTCCACATACTTTTTAGTGGCGGCATCTAAGTCTGCACTGGGTGCTGTTAGATTAGTAATAGTAGCAGAAGTACCAGCATTCATATTAAGATTGCCGTTAACTGTTACGTTAGTGAATGTAGATGTACCAGAACCAGCGGTTACGTTACCTGTTAAATCACCAGTGACATCTCCTGTAACATCGCCTGTGACGTTACCTGTAACATTACCAGTTACGTTGCCTGTCAGTGCGCCAGTAATTCCACCAGAAGATGTTACTGTAGTGAATGCACCACTTGATGCTGTGGTAGCACCAATCGTAGCGCCGTCTACTGTGCCGCCGTTTATGTCAGCGGATGCTAGAGTAGCTGCTCCTGTAGTTTGTAGCGTGGTAAACTTACCAGTGGTATGACTAGAAGCACCAATAGCCGTGCCATCAATACTGCCGCCGTTAATATCAACAGTTGCAAGTGTAGATGTTCCAGAAGCGCCTAGAGTCGTGAATGAGCCTGTGCTTGGAGTAGATGCACCGATAGTTGCCCCATCAACTGTACCGCCGTTAATATCGGCTGTGGCGGCTACAAGGCTGGTGTTTGCATTCAGCGTAGTGAACGTACCAGCGGCTGGGGTAGTGTTGCCAATAGTAGTATTATCAATAGCACCAGAGTTCAGGTCAATCGATGTAATTGTGGTTGTGCCAGTAGCTGCTAGATTAACCAGTGTTGTGTTGCCAGTTACGCCAAGCGTAGAACCAAGAGCAGTTGCTCCCGTGATGTTTAGCGTACCACCAGCGGCTACGTTACCAGTTGCTGATATACCACCACTAAGAAACAAATCCTGAAAGCGGGTGCTGTTATTGCCCAAGTCCACGGTGTCAGTGGCTGCGGGTAGGATAGCGTTGCCAGAAGTTACTTGTACCAGTTCACGCCATACGGCTGCACCAGTACTGTTTCCTACACAAATGTATATACGACCAGTACTGGTATTCTCCCACAAAGACCCCGGAGCATAACCATCGTTGTTATCATCTGATGCGGTAGGGGTACTAGTAGCATCCAGTTTATTCTTACCACCAATACCACCGTGTATGGCTGGAAGGTAACCAGACACAGAAGTAGCCAGATTGATTTTAGGGGAATTACCCGTAGACCCATCATGCGAGTGGCCTGAAGTAGCATTAAAGGCAGCAGATACTTGGTTAAATTCTGCATTTAGAGGGGGGGCGGTAATGTTTGCACCATTAATAATGGTAGCAAGGGATTGCCGTGTATATCCTGCCATCTTCTATCGTCTCCCTGCGGGTGTAAATTCAAAGACCATTCCTTGGATAGAAAATGGGAAAGTCTGTCCAACAGTCACAAAAGTTGCCTGTGCAGAAAAACCAGATCCTTGAACATCTGTGGTCATAATTGGTTTAGATGAACCGCCGTATAGTACGTTGTCGGCGTTATATGTAATGTTTCGTCCAGAATATCGTGTTGGAGCGCCTGAAGACTCCTGAGAGTATGTTGATGGAACACTGGTGCCCCCATCTCCCCAGTCATACGTCATTGAAAGTAACATCTCTAACGGACCTTCAGCCCTGACAAATGTATTTACTTTCCGTAACATCTTACGTGTCTCTGTCTCACCAAAGTCCAGATATGGAGTAGCGTAAACGGAAACTATGTCTAAGTTATTGAATGAAGTTCCATTTTCCTGACGATAAACATGACCATCATAATCTCCATGTAAAATAAACTCTGTGGTTCCTACATAGCCACTCTCACAACAAGAAGCCCGTATACCTAGTAGCTCACCAAACTCCCATCCGATAGAGCCGCTGTCGTTAGTTATAGCACCTATAAGGCCGTTACTATCTGTCTGGGCTTTTAGCTTACTTCCTTCATTCTCCTGAAAGAAATAGCGTATCTGAGACTTGGACCTAATAACTACACCACTCAGGGTGTCCATATCGTTATTAGCAATGGTATCTACAAGGGTAGCCTGAATAGGTTTACTAACAGTTTCAAGCTCTACGTCACCAATTCTGGATGTACCAGCAACAGGACGGAAACCATCCGGCGCTAAGAACATTAAATCACCGCCGATCTCCAGTACACTGTCACGGGCAACGCAACCAACATTAGAAGTAACATTCTCAAATACAAAATTGTTAGAAGAATTGACGTTAATCTTCTTAATGCCGTTATCACCAAAGACAAACAAGTCATCGCGGAACGGTTTGATCTGTACTACGTCAAATCCAGCGGGAAGTTGTCCGGCTCCGGCAGCACTTGTCCAATCATACATACCATCAGGGTCTGCTGTATTGGTAGGAGCAGAGTGCGCTACGATTGCGCGAGATGCTTCGTGTCCTGCAAGAAAGAGGTGGTCTTTAAACACATCAACCAGAGCGGGTGCATTAACGGCCTGAGCGCCTCCAGCAGTATTAGAACTATGTCCAGCAGTGTACCCTCCGCTGTTGCTAGATTTGATCTCTTCCCAGTGTGACCCATCAAATATTATAGCTGGGTTTACGCCATCTACAAAACAAATCTTGTTGCCTGTACCGAAGTTAAAACTCACATGGCGTAGCTTATGTACGGTTAGACCATTTAAAGTCATAGGGCGTACAACAGAATGATCTAGAGTAAATTTTCTCCAACCAATGTAGGCCGTGTAATAATATAAACTATAGTTGCTTCCCCCAGCATCTTGCCGTGCAGCAATTATCTGTGTTGAATTAGTTACGTCATTCTTAAATATAGCTAGACCAAGTACTTTTCCTTGACCTGTAGTTTGACCGTCTACAGTAACCTCTCCGTAGTCATTGTCATATTTACCAAAGCCCTCAATACGCCGATAGCCGCCAAATAATGACGGCTCATAATTGACTAATCTGGTAGCAGATCCGGGAGCATTATCCGATAAATCAAGATGATTTTCGTTACTGTTAAGACCACCACTACAGACCAGTTTGAATGACTGGATTTGGTCAGGCATTAAAATCTAATCCTAGTATCACGTACAGCAGCAGTATTGTTTATGTACAATGTCTGAAGGTCTTTGATACCTTTTTCAAAGGCCATGAAAGCAGCCTGAGCAGACTCCATGTTATCCTTAAACATGTACATGTAATAAATAGCGCCGTCTATTAACACACTGTCGTGGCTTTCTGGAACTCGCGTTACGTCAGTAGCATTCGCAATATCAGAAAAATTCAGAAAGTAACTGAAACGAATACTATATTCTTTGTCAGGAGATGGGGTCACTCCATAACCATTGCCGTGAGAGGCAAATGCAAAATCAGGAGTACCTCTACCAGTATTGCCTGAATCCATATCATTGTCTCTGTGGTTCTTCAGCCAGTCATCACGATCCATATAGGCCAGTGTCTTATAACCAGTGCCCAATGTATCATTCTTCTGTATCTGAAAGCTATTCCAGTCTACGGCCTTGAAGTATTGAGGCCAAGTATATTCTTCTTGTCCTACTACCAAAGTGTCAGTGTGCTGTGCAGCATTGAAAGGCCACTCAAACTCAGACTGGTTTATTTTAGCTAAGGCTGCTTTAACCGCATCTTTCACTAGAGCCTGTACACCACGTATAGTATTAAATTCATCCGCAGCTATCTCAACTTCGTTGAGGCGGCGAAGAACTAGATTACATAAATCAAGGTAAGTAGACGGCATAAATAAACCTCAAAAAGGGAGGGGCCAGTGCTTGACCAGCCCCTCTGTTAGTTCTATGCTAAGTTGTAGTTCGCAGTGAACAGAGCTTCTGGACGCAAGATTTTGCGACCATATAGCTGCATTCCGCGCACAACATCCGCGAAGGTTGTTTGACTACGGAAAGTTTCTGTTTTAGCGATCTGCTCCGCAGTTGCTACCGCAGAACCATGACCAGCAACCAACACACCAAAGTTAGTTTCGGAACCCGCAGCAGCGGTTGTTCCAGCACCAGTACCTAAGTATGGAAGGTTGTTAGATTTGTAGATGGAGAAACCACGGATAGTTCCGGGCAACTTACCATTACGCATCTCGTCACCGCCGCCGAAGTCAGAATTTATGAGCTTACTCGATTCGTCCATTAATACTTCTGCGAATACGGGGTCAATTACCAGCCACCTTCCATCGGTGTCCACATTAGCAACGTCCATCTGACGAGCAATGCGGTTCATGATAGCCAATGGAGAAGTGATACCACCAGCACCACCACCAGCGGCGATTGGGATAGATGTTACTTCACCAGCTACACCAAGGTCACTTCCAGAAAAGTCAGTGATGTCTAGCTTGTTAGCTGCAAGTAATTCATCGTTACCAGCAGTAGAGTCGGCCTTAGTACCGTTTACGTCACCAGATGCTGAACGCCGCGCCCATGAGCTTGGAGTCTTCCAGCCTGACAAGTAGCCAAGTACTTCTGAATCAAAACTATCACGCAGTTTATAACCAGCACGATCACTCGCAAGGTCTTGGAAAGAAACATGCGAATGCGCCTCTTCGATATCATCGATGGCAAACTGGAAGTAGTTGGCCTGATCAACGATCATTGTGAAATCAGCGTCAGTCAAGTCTTGCGTTGATAGAGCAGTACCACGCTCGTAGTTAGTGATTGTGATATCTGGTTCTTTGATGATTTTAACACTGTCACCAAACTGAGCGATTTCACCGCTATAATCAGTATTAGTAACTGCATCAACTACAGAAGCCTTGCGAAACGCTTTCTGTACTTTTTTAGAGTAGATAACTGGTGAAAAGTTACCTGAGTTCAGGTTAGTATAACCCGATGCCTTTGGGAATGCCATTTGTTGTCTCCTTGAATGAAATGGCCGTAAGTAAGCCTCTACGAATAGAAGCAGCTAAATCAGACAATTAAACGTCAGTGTCAGTCTATATGGAGTATCGACAAGCGGGTCCAAATCTACTGGTTAACTTATAGTATTATTATCTGGAGGGGAGAATATGGGGTGTACTACTAATAGTGTCCTATATTCTAGTTGTTCAATGGTTTCATTATAACACATTGAGTTAGTTACTGCAATAGTTAACTGTTATAATATGCACCCTCATGGGCGCATCCGAAGGATACAGTTGATTGTTTTTACCGTCAACTATACCCTTCGACTTATTTACCGCGCCGCGCCGGAAATATCGTATGCAAATTGACCAGAACGGATAGCTTCTTGAATTGCTTCCTCGTTCTTTTCAAATTCTGCATCACTCATACTCTGGACCATACTCTCAGAGTAAGTAGCCCGTTTACCTGTTGCTGGGGCAGATGATGATGTTCGTCCTACTGCTTGAGCAGCAGACTTACTTCCCTTGCCCCCACGCTTCATATCAGCCTTATACAAGTCAATTGTACGTGATGCCCATGTAGCATCTGTGTTGTTCTTATAAACACTATCCTGCATGGCAGAGGGTTGCATAGAAACCCACTCATGGAACTTTGGGTCTTGCCGTATCTGTGCAAAGTCAGGATGTAGCTTCATTAGCTGCTGCTCTGCACTCTGACGGTGTAACGACTTCTCAAACTTCTCTACCTCAGCGAGACGCTTTTCACCCTGCTGTAGGGCTTCATTCGCTCTCTTACGAGCAATCGTGTCAACGATCTTAGCGACATCTGGGTAGCGACTAGACCACGCCTCAACTTCAGCATCCGTCTTTGGAAATCTGATCTGTTTGCGGGTGGCTTCATCTAACTGCTTCTTAACAGCAGCGACTTCTTGATCCTTCTGATCACGCACAGTTTGAATGTGCCGTTGGATATCTTGATAACGCTTCTTGTAGCTTTCCTCTTCAGCATCCAACTGTTCAACAGGCTGTTGTTGTCCAACCTCTTCACTATAGGTTAGATTATCTTCCGGCTCAGGAGCGCGTGTGTATTTCTGTTTCTGTTCCATAGGTTCCTCTTATGGGTCCGACTAGCGGGTATCCATGCTAAATTGTGAATGCATATTTCTGTTTCTTAAGCATTCCGGGAAGTTTGGATGTCTTAGGCAATACTTCTTCAATATCATCTAAATCATCCAACATATCGTCTACCTGAACGGCAGCGATCTCTAAGTCGATGTCTTCTGATGGAACATCTTCTTGTGTTTTGGGTGTCTCTGAGGCTTCTTCTTGTTCGGTATCGTCTTCATACGATACTTCGGCGTCCTCAAAGCCTTCGCTATCGGGTTCTTCTTGGTCAACATGATGAATCAATCCCTCAGTGTGCATGACCATAAGACCCATTTCTGCTTCTTCCTGCATACTCATAATATGCTTAAGCCCATGCCACTTAACTACGTGGGCTGGAAGGACGTATTCATCCATACTAATGTTGGCTTCAATATCATCCCGTACATTTTCAGGGTTAGAGCCAAGTGGTATGGGATTACCGCTCACGTTGTCGTATCCCATAATACCGTCTTTTTCACAGCCACAGCTTCCTTCGGACATTCCGCAGCCACAGGCCATACCGCCGTGTGCCGCTGAAAACTTTTCGTCCTGCTCAGGGTCATCAGCCATAGCCTTTTGTACAGCGTCTCCCCGTGCTTTTTCAAAATCAGAAAGCTCATTGTCTCCGTTCAGGTCAGCTTTCTTATCGTCTCGTACAAATGCCTTTTTAGCCATATCTAAACCTTCCTCTGTGGTTATTCCCTTAGTGTTTGAGGCCAAGCCACCAAGAGCAAAACCCTGACCTTTAATAGATTCCCATACTGGACCCATGTTGAATCCTAGTTTCTGGCCGCCCAGCATGAGGCCCATAAGCCCCAGCTTCGCAACATCTCTAAAGGTTACGTTACCGTCCTCATCTCTGGCGTCCTCTAATGCATCCAGCCGGTCCTGCTCTTCAAAGTCTTCGGGGTAGCGTTCCCGTAAGTACTTCTGCTCCATCTCGTAAAGGTCACCTAAGTACTTCTCGTATTCAGCTTGTTCGCTCATATTAGTATCCTACAGCGGTAGCAAAACCACCTTGATTGAACTTATATCTGACATCGCTTGGTAGGGCTGTACCATCAGAAGCATCTTTAGGCTTTGGAGCATCCGCTTGTTTCATGTAAGTAACCCCTTTAGCAAAAGCTCTATCCCCAATAACCGTGGCTATCTCTGCGCTCTCTACTGCCTGTCCTGTAGCCATATCGACAAATAGGTGTAGGTTCATAGGGTTAGTACCTATCTCCACTACGGTATCATCCATTTCATTGAGGACATTTCTATCGGGGGCGTAGTTTCCATCTACAGACATAGCAGGGAATTTATTCTTAGCTTCTGGAGTATTTGGAGCGTATTTTTTAGCTGCAATACCTGCCCTACCAGATTGGCTGACATTAAATTTAACATTCTCTACGGTAGCAGTTGGCTGGTAAGATAGTGCAGTTCCGTTGTAGTTATTCCTATGCAAGGTTTGTAATTTATTCATTCCTTGCGGGGCATCTGGTATATTGGAGTTGAGGTTAAGCCGGATTCCTACTTTAGTTCCCGCTTCTACAGGAGAATTAATTAATGCGTCAGCTTTTCGTGTACCTGCCGTAGCGTTCTCAGATAGTTGCTCTAGCATCTGCAAATCTTCACTTGTGTATGACTTTAAGAATACCCCATCCGCAGACGCTGGATTGATGCCAATCTCTAAAGGTTCTGCAAAAGCATCTGACATCTGAGTTTCAACGGGTGGATCGTTTAGTGGTGGGCCACCATTATCTCCAAACTTATATTGCTTACGATCCTGCCGCATCTCAGAGATGTTTCTGCGGTATTCATCTCGTTCAGCCTGATCAATAAGATTTGTATATTCGTTGGCTTCATCAACCATCTGTTGGTCAACATTAGTACCAAACTTGCCCATAGTTAAAGCACGTTGGTCTGATCCTAGTGGCTTTCCTTGTAGTCTACGGGCTTCAAAAAAGTCTCTATGAACTATCTCGTAAGGTAATGCACCAAGAGTACCTACATATCCCTCTGCACCTGTGGGTCCAAACTGAGCAGAGTACGTTTTATGCTGCTTTACTGGGCCATATAATTCAGAGCCTTGTGTGCTAATCTTAGCTACAGACGTACCTTCTAACGAAGGAGTTGTAAGTAGTGAGGGCTTTGTAATTCCTACTCTGGCATCCCCCATATTTGGGAAACCTTTTTTGGTATACTCACCTCTATTAAGTTCTTGCCAAATTAAACGCCTACGAGTTCCCGGAACATTATCAATTAAATATTGCTCTGCCCCAGAGTCTGATATTCCCGGAAAGTCACGATCTATATTAGTTCTTATCCAGCTATCGAGTTGATCAACATCAGCTTTTTTAATGTTGGGTAAATCCTGTCGGATCATATCCATAGCAGTGCTAGTCATCATGTCATTGAAGTCTACGCCCTGTGGCCCCATTGCTGTAAATATTACTCTGGGATCACCACCTTCATCCGCTATTTTTTTGGCAAGGTCCGTCTGTTCTTTTACAACATTAGGCATAGATGCAAATGCTCCAGTATAAGGATCACGCATAAAGCCATCGCCGCCACCTAAGTATATAGGATTAGTAAAAGTATAGTCTCTAGCTCCACCCTTAATACCAAGAAGTTCTTTTCCTGTGTCTGACCTATCAGCGGGTAAGGGTATTAGTGTGGTATCTTGTAGATCATCAATAACTAATTGTTTTTCAGGTATTAGCTCCCCAGTATCCCTAGTCTGTACCTCAATGTCTTCAATGTAATTTGGGGGCTTGTTTTCATAATAGCCCTGTCTTTTTGTTCCATCCCGCATAGTGGTTGGATCAAGCTCTGCAATTGTAGCTTTATTTACAGGCTTCTTAACTACGTCAGCACCTACGCCCTGAGTAGTGGATGGATCACGATAGCTCCTAAGAAACTCTATATCGCCGTCTTTTACGGCCCTAGCTATACCAGTAACGTCTCCTGCAAGTTGACCGCTTTTTTCAGCCATCATCTTTGTGCCTTGCATGATAGCCTTCTGTGCGGCGTCACCAGCCCCCGGAACTAACCCAAGAATAGTGCCAACGGCCCCTAGACCGCCCATTGCACCAATCAGGTAGTAGTTAGGGTTTTCTTTATCTAGCTCTTCCCCAATCAATTTAACGGTGTCGTAGCCACCTTTGATGTCTCCTATGATAGGGGTGAAGTCTAAGGCTACATTGCCTACGTCTTTCCAAGTAATCTCTGGAACGTCTACGGCTATATCTTTAGCATATTCCTGCCATTGCTCTGCCGTACCGCCCTGAAAAGTTTCTTCCTCAGTACCACCGCCAAATAAACGCTCATAAATGCCCATTACTTAGAACCTTCCAATACTTCTTCTCGCAGGGTCTTGAACCTACGAAGTTCTGCGATTCTGCCTTGCATGGCGCGTACAGCTTCTATCGTCTGTGCTTGTTCCAAGGCGTTATGTAGAGAGGGTATTCGAGCTTCAGCGTACTTCATGAGAAGCTCCATACTCGTTTTATCGTTCACCAGTGGAAGGAGTGAACGGTATAAGTCTTTATCCATTATTGTATTGCCCCATTAGGTGGTACTTGTTGACCTTGCTGAGGTGGTACGTTGCCGCCGTTGGCTCCACCACCAGCACCTGTAAATCCTGCTGCATCTGGCTCTGGTGCGGCCCCTGCACCTATATTGCCGCCACCATTACCTGTTGGATCAGATACTGGGGGTGGACCGCCTTGTGGTTGTTGCCCTTGGGGTGGGGCTGGTTGCTCAGGCATAAGAGCCTGTATCTCAGCCATCATTTTTTGTTGGAGTGCCGCTTCTCTTGGATCGTTGAGTATCTTCTCTTCATCCAAGTCCATAGAAGCCGCCAACTCACGTAGAATGTAATCATATTTCACAAACGGAGCCATTGCGGGGTTAGCCGTCATCTGCATAAACTGAAGCAAACGCTGACTGCGTACTTCATTCCGCATCAGGCTTTCTGTTCCTCTGGCTTTTACTTCCAAGTCTCCAATAAACTCTTCATCGAAGTTGAACTGCATATTGAATGCAAACAATGACTTACCTAGCGGAGCTAACAGATAGTCATCGATGTTACGGACTACTGCCTTAATATTCTGTGCCGCAGCACCAAGCATCATACTCATACCCGCAGCAGTTCTACCAATGCCCCCAACTGCACCAGAACCGTGCGTATAGGAAGGTATCCCTGTAGCCTCATCCGCAAGTTGTCTGCTCTTGTCGAACATCATAAGTAACTCTTGGGAAACATTGGGAAATTTGGTGCCGAAGATGGCCTGTCCGGGTGCCCCTGCCTGTCTGCGGAACACTTTGCCCGGATACACAGACATATCCTGCCCCGGAACTAAGTTAGTCTCATCTACCTCTATGAGTAGGTTTCCACTCAATGCGCCATTATCTACAGCCATTCTCATAAAGCCGTTCATCAATAATTGCGTATCGGTCATATTTTCCGCTACACCTATACCAAAGAATGAATATGGGTTTAATTCGTATGGTACGGCTAGATACGGAATGCGGGTGGGAGTAAACGGATTCAGTACCAGACGTAGGATTTGACCATTACAAACCCATATATTAACCTGTACTTCGTCTTGATCTTCTAATTCACGCGGTATTTCAATGTCAGCTTCCTCAGCCAACTCTGTATCTAGGATACCCCAGTACTCTAAGACCTCATATCGGTCCATAGCGCCGTTATTGGAGTCATCCTCTAGGGTATCTTCCCAGTACTCCCTTATATAGTCAGAACCAGCTTCTACAGCTAATTCAATACTTTCCGTACGGAAATGCGGACGCTTTTTAAGGCTGCGTAGCTGAGAGCGGTTTAATCTGTGGCGTTGAATAGAATATTCGGCCTCAGCCATGTTTCTAGCGTCTGGATCAGGGTAGAAATCCCATATACTGACGTATTCCACTTTAGGGATCGTCTCAAACATAGGATCGTAGTTACCGTCCTTATCCCAGCGCGGATATTCCTTGTCTTGGGCAAATGGACCCTTCATTACGCCAGTACCAAAGAGTACGGCCTCAAATGAAGTAGATCGTAGGTGTTTCTGCGCGTCAGTCTCATCCAACTGATCGTGCATTTTCTTTTCCATCTTCATGGCAGCTACTTTGGCGGGTTCAAACGTGATTGCACCCTCAATAGCACTTGCACCAAGCTGTAATTCGTCCTGAACAGGGGAAAGTTTCTCTTTAAACAGCCCTAAGTCTTTAGCAATCTCAGGACGGACAATAGATTCCGGCACATCGTAGGATACACCGACTTTATCCTGCACTTTTTCACTGGTAAGAGCGTTAGGATTGTAAGAAACGGCATCTGCTACGTTTTTAGGGAACTTACTGGCCTCAATACCCAGTGGAAACTTCGATCCGGCGTATAATACGTCCACTAACTGGGCAAATGCCGCAAGAACCTTGGTTTTAGTGATCTTAACGAATGCTTTTGACTTCTCAGTGTCCGTAAATTGTACTTCAGACGAATATAAACCGCGATAATTGCGATATGAGTCCAGCCAACGGTCTTCATCAGTAAATCGTGCGTCCTTTGCACGGGTGTACTGCGAATTTACAAAGGCAACTGCCCCAGAATACGTGATGTTTTCCTCTTCTACGTTGCCATCTTCTTCCAAGGCCACCATTTCAGCGGATTCATTCATATCTTCAGGGATAGGTTTATCCATTAAAGCCATATTTAATACCCAAATGTTGCGTCAGCGGGTTGCCAACTCTGTTGTGGAACGCCTTTACCCCAATCGAAGGGCGAAAAGGCTCTAGGTCTACTCATAACTGCGTACCTTACGCTGTCGTATGCGTGGTCAGTGGCGTATCTGGGGTCAATATCGTCTGTACCTCTTGGGTCTGACGGTAGTACGGGCAAATCTGCAATGATCTGTCTGCACGTATTGAAGAATTGTATCCCCGGAAGTTCAGTTACTTCGTCAACCTTTAAAACTTCGTGTAATCTGTTCTTTCCTGCTATACGTGCGCCGTTAGTTCGGTCACTTGGACGCCACCTACAGCCCATAGCAATCATCTCTTCGGCTATAGAAGGGCCAATCTGTCCTCGATTATGCCAACAACTGGAGTCGAGTACCCCGTATTGCATTTTCTCTGAGCCTTCAGCTTCAAGTACGGCTCTTCCTAAGTCTCTGCCTGTGTGTTTACTCAGGTATAATTCCCTGTAGTTGATCAATGTGCCGTAGCTGGGATCAATAGCAAACCAATGAACAGCAGAATAAGAAGAATATCCATAATCGCATGACCTAAATCGTACCCACTCACTTGGAATATCGTAGGGTTCAATGACATGGACATTGGGTCTGAACTCTGAAAACGCGGCCCCATCTGCCACGCCCCAGTCTCCTTCCAACAACTGCCTTCTTTGCATCTCCGGCAGTGATAACAGGTTGGCTTCATACGCGCCGTCCTCAGTTAGATATGGATTGTCGTAGAGTGAGGCTGGAATAAATCTCCTATGAAACAGAGGCTCTCCGGCCTTAGCATGGCTATCTGGGTAAACTAAATCATTGCCGCTATCTAAATCCTTAGCAATAAACTTTTTATTAGCGGGTGCTGGGTCAATAAACATCTTCTTAACCCAACCATGCCCCGGACCTCCGGGGTTCGTAGTGCCTCTCATATATATTGGCAAAGACTGATCAGTTGTACGAAGTCGTGATCTCATATATGTCCACGCGAATGGACTGGCATATTGGGTTAGTTCGTCGAACGCAATGTACGTGAATGCCTGACCTTGGTATCGTAAAACGTCTTGATCCCTTTCGAGGTATGTGAGCCAGAGTTTTGCTCCTGACGGGAACGTCCACTGTGATTTCTTCTCTTGCCACTTTGCTCCTTGAAATGCTTTTGGGTACAGTTCCTGCGATTTCCATAGGAGTTCTCTGAGTTCGTCATTCGTGCGCCTTAATATGATCCCGTTGAAGTTAGGGTTATCAAAATAGCGCATTGGGTCTGCAAGTAGTCCGTAACTCTTACCCCCTCCGGCTGCTCCCCCATATAATACTTCTTGTTCTGAAGCGGCTAAAAACTCTGTTTGGGGTCCGGCGTTTGGTGCAAATACTACTTCCTTCTTTTGTCTCTCACTTTCAATCACAGAGAAGTCTAGATTAGCAGTCTCCAACTCTTGGGTTGGCTGTAGTTCCTCTAGCTTCTTCTTAGCTACTGTGAGGCGTCTCTTTGCATCAGACTGTTTGCGTTTAGCTGCACTGAGCTTCTTATCAGCGGCTGTCTTAGGCTTACGTTTGCGGTTAGCCTTTTCTAATTCCTTTAATCTCTTAGAAGGATTGTCAGAGTCTTTGCCCCGTCTGTCCTTCCATATGTGTATCAGACCTTGATGACTTATCTTGTCACCAGTCTTACCCGTTAACCACTCAGCGGTCTTACGGCTGGAATGACCATCCTCTAAGTAGTCCAATGCCTCTTCTACTAGTATCGCTTTCTCTTGGTCAGCAACCAATATAAGCGGATCATCTTCTGATGGCTTGTAGGCGTATGGTATCTTAGCAGTTTTGTTTGGTCTGGCTTTGTCTAACCAAATACTCAATCTTCACTCTTCGGTGGCAATATAAACATTGCACCGCCTGTGTTTTTAACTTCGACTTGCTCTTTCTTGATCAGACCTGTGCGGTCTAATACTTCACGCGCTGCTGCTACAGTGTTTCTAGCCCCCATAGCACTGGGATCATTAAGAACATCAATCATGCCCCAAGCAGCTTTTGGAGCGTTCATAGCGAGTGTCATTGAGGCTTTATCGTTTATTTCTTCACGTAAGGAAGATACTACGGACGATATGCTGGTTTCCTTAGAATACCCAGCCGCGTCCATTGCTAAACGTAGATTACCTCGACACTCTTCAGACATCAAGGCTTCTAAGAACATTAATTGCTTATCTGTGTATTTTTTATCGTCCATAATCTACCTCAGAAATATAAAGGCTAGGCCAACTGCGCCTGTAGCCACCATCCAGAAAAATCTCTCAGCAAACGCAATCTTCTGGCCGCGTACAATTGATTGTTTTTCCATCTCATCTAAACGGGCATCCATCTTGGATTGGTATTCAATAATGTTATCCATGCGTTTAAATGCTGAAACTAGTCGTTCTTCCATACGGACCATTCCAACCATAGCTTCAGCTAATTTATCCACTTTTTCCTCAATCCGATGCAGACGATTATCAGACATGATTACCCCTTGTACTTTGCTTTGCCCCAGCTAACGCGCTTCGGACCAGTTTTTTTACTTGCCGCGCTCTTGGCAGCTTTACTCTTTGCTTGGGAAGCAGGGCGACAGGCAGGGTATCCTTTTCGCTTATCATTCTTTCCAGAACGTCCACAGGGTTTGCCCGTCTTTACATCACGCCAATCCTCTTTAAACCACTTCTTTAAGGCGGCTCCTTTTTTAGACTTTCGTACCGCCATACTACTTCTTCTTTTTGCTTTTATTGCCCCAGTTCTTAGCGCCTACTTTTCGGCACTTAGCCACAGCACCTGAAGCATATGCTGACGGCCATTTCTTGTACCTAGATTTTACTTTCCTCACACAGGCGTCATTAGCCTTCTTTTTCTTAGCAGCCATCAGATTACCATTTCTTACAGGACCAATACCGCGCAGATAATTTGTTCTTAGCTGTCGAACACTTATGTCTTGCGCGGAAGGATTTACGGGCTTTAGGATTACTCTTACGAATTTTCATATTAGGGTCGCCAAATCGGACGATCTTCTCTTTGCCGTCCTGACAGGCTTTGACTACAAACTTTTTGCTGCCACCAGATGTGCGCCGTGGTTTGTTACAGGCCATCTTTGATTTATCTAAACGCTTAGTCATGCCACTACAAAGTCCACTATCTGACCTGTAGGCGTTCTCAGCTTATTAGGGTCAGGGTTATACGCATATCGTTGGTTCACTAACTCTAGGTTCTCAACGGGGGTATGCTCATCAATGGGTTCAACTGATCCGGCTTCTCCAGCACGTACCTTTTTCTCTACAGGCTCACCTACCCCGTTCTCAAAAACAATATTCACATGAGTTTGAAACGGCATACTAGGTAAAGGCATGTGAGATATAAGTGTCATCTAAACTGCCACGCCCACCAAATTAATCCTGCACAGCCACCAACAACAATCAGGAACACAATACACCATTGTATGATTTCCATTATAACTGCTCTGGCCTTGGCTCTTTCTTCTGCTTCAGCCTTCTTCCGCTTACGTTCTTCAACCTGAAAATTTACCCAGTCCTGATAAAGCCCCGGACGCCCGTATAGACGCATCATGGACTCGATTTCTTTACGAGCCTCTTTTATCTTCTCAAGCTGCATGAACTCTTCAAACGAGTCCTCATCCTTGCCCAGTGCCGTAGAAAAGAGTGATTTCTTCTTTACGTTACCTTGAGCCTTGAGAGTTTCCTCAGCAGTCAGGATAGCACCCAAGTGACGCCCCATAGAGGAAATGTCATTGCCATGCCCTATGAGAGTTTTAACTTGTGATATAGCGGCATTCGCCGCCGAAACGACTGCTAAGGTTTCTGCTAACATAGTGGCCTTGGTTGGTAATTAGTTGGTTTAGACTGAGCCTTGCATCTCAAAGCATCTGTAACGAGTGTAGACGTTTTGCACATTCATATTACTGAGATCGTCTTTGACTTGAGCTATGCAAGTATCCTGAGAAAAGAACCCGCCACTAGTACGAACTAAGACATCACAACTAGTAGCATCTACGGGTGAAGCACATATCAGGATAACCCCGATCCACATTACTTCTTCTTCTTAGCAGCCATGCCGCCGTACATCATCTTAGGCTTACCCTTCTTGTGGGCCATACCACCACCCATCATGGCTGGTTTCTTCTTCTTTGGAGGACGGCCCACCTTAGAGCCGTAAGTTCCTTTACCTTGGGGCATTGCTATTATCCTTCATCAAACTCTTCATCAAGTAGTTCTGCTATATATTGCTTGGGATCAGGGGGGATAGTTACTGAACAATCTTCAGTTGCAAAGTACCGTCCGTATCCGTCGAACTCCTTTGCCAGTGGGTTACGTTCCAACTCTTGTTGAGACACTAAACCTTCTTCTAGAAGGAGTTGGCGTATCTTATCAAACTTGAGAACTTGGCCTGTACGGGCCTGAATAGCAGCCCGAATATAATATAGGTTAAAAGACATAGACACCTTTCATAACCTACCCCTTCATTGTAACATTAAATCAGGGGTAAGGTCAACAGCTAATTAACTGGTTTTTATACCAATGAGTTATTGACGGTTGGTTGTTTTCATGATAAAATGAAGTTGTCTTCGGGGCCGTATACTATAGTAGATGGCTATAAGCCGTTAACCGCTATGCACCTAAGTACTTAATGGCCCTTTTAAGGCGTACTGTATTATCCTCAAACCCACCTATACCACGGTTGCAACTATGGCATAGCCAACCCCTAAAGTCATTCGTATGGTGGCAGTGGTCTACAACCCAAGGTCCAGCATTACCGCCTTTACCATCTACTTCCTCAGCAGACTTCAGGCAGATAGGACAGGTGTAGTCCTCATCTGGCATACCGTACTTAGCCCTAAGAGTATTACGCACTCGACTGAGTTCATTATTGCAACTCTTGCACTCAGGTCTAAGGTAGTTAGCCCCAGAGGACTTAGTGAATGCAGTCAGAGGCTTCTCTTCGTGGCACTTAGTACACACCTTAGAATCCCCCTCGAAAGAGGCTAGGCTAACCCATTCATCATCAAACAGATTAAGTTGGGTCATAAGCAGAATCAAATAGATCAGATACGTTTGCAGTACTGTCTTCTATTCGCTGTGCTTTTTCCCTCAGCTTCTCAGACTCTTTAACCATCTCGTTGGCTACTGCGTATAGCCCCCGATAATCAGTCTCATCGTCTAACATATATTCAATCACTTCATATAGAGGCTTACGGATAACCTTCTCTTCAAACTCATCTACAGTGAGGTAAATCAGGACGTTAAACATCCCGTCATCATCTACCTCAAATTCCAAGTCTAACCAGATAGGTATACCGCCCTCAAACAATGTGGCGTCTTGCCCCAAGTCTTCGTCACTCATAGTGTCTCTTCCAACAATTTACTAAGTGGTGACTACAACATAACATACGCCACCTAGTGCCGCAACCCCTAAGACACTTGACATGGTAATATATTTTCAACCCACCACTAGGGGTAGGGTCTTTACAGTTTCACAGACATAGTAAGTGGCTTGGGTGGTTTACGGTTGCAAAATACCCAAATTATGTCGGGGCTGTATATGACAACCGGGGGGGTGGGGGTGGCACTGGCGGGGGTAGGCTAAGGATTTTTAGCAAGGGATACGGTCATATATATAAACCATTGAAATCATTGGATAATCTAATAACCTGTGACTGAATAGGTCACCGGATCAATAGAATTAAATCAATAAAATCATGGGCTTAAGAGAATGCAGCCAAAAGAATTATGGCACGGGATGCAATCACCAGTAGCAGCCGACCATCAGCCGGAGAAAATCCAGCACTCGAACCTATCGCGCAGCCGTCGGACAGCCTGACAAATTCAATAGTGCGTGGCGAAGCGCAGCGCTGTGTACCATCCAACCCCATGCCCCAAGCAATCAACCAATAGGTGCGTGATTTGCCAGTGTACTACCATAGGTATTGTACCTCTAAGAGGCGATATAAGAGCCACTGAGTAGGGTCTAATTGTTTGGATATAAATGTGCATCAGTCTGCTTTGCCTCACCAGTGGGCTTTATATCGACTGTCAGAGCATACTGATTTCTGGTCATCGGACACAAAAAAACCGACTCGAAAGCCGGTTATCTTTGTTTGATTTGTTTGGAGCCTAGAACATCAGCGGAGCGTATAGCAGCCCAACCATGATGATCATGAGGCAGCAGCCGCCTATGAGATCACCCAGCATCAGAACGGCTGCTCAACGTCTAAGACGCACACTGGTTTCTTTTGTGTTAGCCCATAGCGCCGTGCTGCATCCCAAAGCTTAGGTAATTGATCAACTCTGACACCGTGGATGATATCATCATCATCAAATGATTGCCCTGCGAGGAACAGCAAATTTAGGCCATCTTCTGAAACAGCCCATTCAAATTTTGACACGTAGAAAAAGTTTTCTGGGTCTGCACTAATGACTGCAATCTCCCATTGACCATTGCAGGTCTGGTGAATTGAAATCTTATGATCGGGGCCAATATGCTTTTGGATGGTACTCATCTATCAGCCCTCCACATAAACGATGGTGTCAGGCTTTAGCTCGATATACCGCCCGATATCGTCGCCATCGATGCAAGTGAAGGTGGCAGGTCCAAACTCATCCTTCCGATTGTAATGCGCTCTGACATAATACTTTTCAGAGGTGGGTTTGCGGCAGAACTCTTGCCCCTTTTTGACTGTGCGAAGCTTCACGGCTTTAAGGCCAGAGAAGATATCCTGCGCCATTTCATTAAGAATGTTCAGGTTTGGTTTAGTGGTCATTGGCTCATCTCCGCAAAAGCAGTACTGAATACTTCCAACATATAATGACCACTTGAGCAGTCGTATTCCTGATCATTCAAAGCACGGTCAAAGTATGCTTTTGTGAGTGCTTCGTTTTTGCTGTCGAAAGTAAAACGTCCAAATTCACAATCACGAAAATGGCCTTGTGTGATCCACTGACCTTCTGCGTTTTTCACTTGGATGTCCCAGTCAAAACCATTTTGGTTTTTTGCTATTTTTGTTTCAATTTTATCTGTCATTTATTTGATCCCTTTCGATCAGTTGGTTGACGTTCAGGCACAGGTGCCCGTGACCCGTGGATATCAGTCTGAGCAGCACTGTGCAATCTATTAATGGCAAAATAGACAATTAACTGAATGCATCCTAAGAGGCGATATAAGAGCCGTAGAGTGCAGTTTAGGTTCTGGCATATCTGAGTTCATGAAAACTGCTAACAGGGGTTAACAGGCAATATTTGCTCATTTTGCAGCCTATGGTTTAGTCGGCACACTCTAAAGTTGTATTGCCGACTGGCACAAAAAAAGACCCCGCCGAAGCGAGGCCAGTTGGGGCAGGATTTTGTTGGGTCTACTCTTCCAGAGGCATCCCGTTCTTTTTTCGAGCAGCATCCGCAGCCTCTTTGGGGTCCATGCCTTGACCCATCAGGCACAGCCAGTCAGTCAGGTGTTCAGCCTCACGATGCCCCATATGCTTGAGGCATTCATCAAGGATTTGTTCACGCAGTTCCGGGTTCATTCTTTCCCTTTCGATTTGATTGATGGCATCGAGCAGCCGCGTCTCTTTACGGCGCAGTGAGTTAACGCGGCGGGAAATATCCCGCACACGTTTTTGATGTTTCTGGTAGGTCATTATGCAGCCACCGCAGCAATATTCTGCCAAGCGTCTGATTGCATTATTTGATTAACCTTAGAGCTGCGCTGGTGCAGCGATGCAGCAACATTGTCTTTAGTCTTGGACCCACGCACCCCATAATCATCTGAATTATGGCTGGACCAGTATGTCAGAGTTGATGCCAATGCCCAAACTGATTGCCCACGCTGTACGGCTTCTGCCTCAAATGTACGCATTAGCTGACCAGTCAGCCGTGGCGATACTCCGGCAGCCGTCAGTGTGGCCTCAGCCTGATCCGGCGTGATCGAGCGCTCTGCCCATTGCTGCCACACTTCGATACGTGTCTTGAAGTTCGCAGCCTGTTCCTCGATGAACGCGGCAAACAATGCCGGATCACATTTGCTCGTGTGGCGCTGCTTTTCTGATCCATCCTTATAGGCTGTGGTCAGGCTGTTGAGGCAGGAAACATCACGCACCCCGCTCTCGATGATCAACGGCGTTTTGCCACCGAATGAATTGATCCAAGAGAACTGCAACTCCAGCCATGTCTCTTTGTGCTGCTTCCCGTAAACGTCAGATTTGAAACCTGTCGCATTCCGCAATTGCCGGATTGGTTCTGCGGCTGATGGAAAACGATACGTGGTTTTGCAGAATGCACCATTGCCGGACACCTGTTCCTCAAGTTCGATGTCCTTGAGATATGATGATGGCAGCGCCTGTTCTAGCGATTGCACCAGAACATCGTGAACGTCTTGGTTTTGGGCTATCCCGTACCGATTGCCAGTCAACCCAAGAGCCGCGCCATTGTCTGTTCTAATAACAGCCCGTGCCAGATCAGCCGGAACGTCCATTGGCTGTTGCTCGAACTGATAGCCTAGATCAACGTGCTTTGCATGAAACGCAGTCTTGTCCAGAGATGGAAATTGAACGGCTTTAGAGTTGAAACTTACGATATTATCAAATGGCATATTATGCCTCCTATTGAGTTGAGTTTAAGTTGGTTGGTGAGGTTCACCATGATGCAGCCGATACGCACAAAGCCCAAAAACACAGGCTATCGGCTGCACTAATTAAACCCCTCTAGACCACCTTGAACATGTTTGTTTCGCAGCGCGATATTGCTTCCGGAGATAAGCCGTAGCCTTCAAAGATTGCATACCATCTATCGCCATTTTGAAATTTAATGTGTGGCAAATGCAAAAGTTCATGTCCGCGCATAGCGAACTCTAGGCGTTCCAATGTTGAATAGCTCTTCGCTGATTTAATGCGGATTGCTTTGCGGACATACTTACGAGTTGGTTTATTAAGCATTTTTTTATTCTCCTAAAATGCTGCTGGTTCAAAAGAGAAGGGCCAAACCGTCGAACCATAAATGGTAAAGACCCCAGTAATAAATCAGCCTGTTTGCGATACTGATGATACAGGCGCTTTCCGCATCACTCTGATGAAATGCGGCAGGGTTAAATCGCCGATGCGGATTTGTTCCTGACGGCTCTCACTAAAGTAAGATGCATTTAGCAGCGCAGAAATATCTGCCGGAATTGTGCGTGAGTGCGTCACGTTTTCCATTGCTGCGAGTTGGTCAATTGTTAATGCCATGTGGATGGCTCCTTTCAGTTGGTTTCAAAAAGACGCAAGTGTGGCGTCTGTCGTTTGTCTATCAGCTATTGTTTATTTTCACAATCACTAAGTTGGTTGTATTGCCATTTAATTAATCTACCAGAAGGTGATCTACTATTGGTTGATTTATTAAAATGATTTCTACTTTAAGGTGAGTTGATTTTTTTGCCCATCCCACCCATGCCTTACCAGAACGCCAATGACTATATTATACTGGGGATTGTTATACATAAGGGAAGCTATGCACTTTCCCGCGTGGGGAAATCTTTTTTAGCCCTCTGTTAACTTTTTTATTGACAATGTACTAGGTGGCGTTTTAGGTGTTAGCAGTCAAACTAGCTAAAGGACTCTGACATGAAAACTGCTACCATTAAGATTACTCAGCGTATGCTGAACAAGTCTATCATCGATGCAAACAAGTCTGTCGTTGATTTTGTTAAAGAGTATCTACCTGTTGATTATGATGACCTAGAGTGGAACCGACTGAACGGTGGTACACCGCGTGTAGGATTTGAATCCAAGTTCACTGACGGTACTGCCTCTATGGTTCGTTTCTATCTTAGACCAAGAGGCGATAAGCTCTTGTCTATCAAAAACATCACCAAGAAGGCTGCTGCTGGTGATACTGTTACCTTCTCTCACTATACTGGGGTCACTGGAAACTTCCCTTATGGTAATTGTTACATCTCTATCGATGTTACTAAAGGAGAAGCGGCATGATTGCTACAAAGACACACAAAGTAAAAGTATATGATCACAATGATGCCGTGGTCTTCGTTTGGGAAAACCGTTGGGAGAAGTCTAACCCCAAGGATAAAGACTGCCACAAGTATAAGTACTGGAAAGAGGTGCTGACGGCCATTCCAATGAACTTCGGATACGATGAAGATTTCACTGAAGAAATGGTTGTGGAGAAGGTTCAGGCCGTGGCAAGTTCCTTAGAAGCTGCTTACGCTCATGATGTGGATGGCTATGAGATAGGTATCTCCTATTGCATCAACTACAACCGCCAGTATGTGAATGTATGATGGCTAAAGCTCCTTATGTACGGTATCGAGATATCAAAAACAAACGGGTCTACGATGTTAGACCCACCCCTAAACTACTTGAGGCGTTTCCCGCGTTAGTTCGGGAGACGTATGACACTAAGACTGAGGCTAACGAGCGTGGCTACGAGTGGCGACGTAAGTATGAGGCATGGTTGGCTAATGACCATGTGGAAGTCACCGTGGATGATCGATCAGTAGAGTCTATGGTTAACTCCTACAAGCAATCTAATGCTTATATCAACATCAAAGCCGAAAGCACTAAGAGATCATACCTTGGTCATCTTAGACACGTTCTTGAGGTTGTCGTAAGCAACACAACATTTCGCAGAATGCTTGTGTCGAATGTGGACTACAACTACGCCCAGAAACTGTACCAACACATACAGTCTGACATATCCACACACAAAGCCAATCACACAGTGAAGGTGTTGAAGCTAGTATGGAATGAAGCTCTTCGGTCTGGAAAGGCCAAGAGCAACCCATTCTCTCTACTAAAACTACCAAAGCTGCCTGACCGTGAAGTCATGTGGCCGGATGAGCATATTACTGGCATGATCAAGTTCTGTGATGAGAATGGCAGACCTAGCATGGGTACTATGATCACCTTGCTGTATGAGTTATGTCAGCGTGTCGTGGATGTTCGCAAACTACAGTGGGGCGACATCGATTTAGATACAGATTGCTTTGAGTTTACGCAAGAAAAGACTGGCACTCGTATGTCTATTCCTATATCACCATCCACACGAAAGCGTCTGGAGTTGCATAGTATCAGCAACAACGACAATTTCATCTTACGCGAAGAAAGCACAGGTAAACCTTACACCCAAGACCGCGCAGTCAAATCGTTTAGGCGATTGGCTAAAGATTATGGTCTGCCAGAAGTTCCTCTAGTGAATCAACGCAATGAGGATGGCTCTCAGAAGTACACATCTATTTGGTTAAACGACTTGCGAAGGACGGGTACTACCCATGCCTCTCGCGCAGGGTGTACTGACCGTGAGCTAATGGCACTAACAGGCCATAAGAACCCTAGTATGCTTGTGGTGTATGCCAAGCAAGGCAACATCGAAGCAGCCAATGCAATGAAGAAAAGAGGTATCCTATAGTGGAACTCAACTATGAGAAGAACCCGCTGTTAGAACTAGATCATTCACAAAAATACAAAGTCATAGAGGTGTACGACACTCGCGGTAACAAAGTAGACCGCCTTGCATGTATGGGGCCACAGTTGCCCAATGCCAAACTTAACTCGCTCAGGATTGGTGCTAGGTGGACTAGCCCAAAGGAGGAACGTGTATATGAGAGGGTTCGTTAATGGAAGATTTACCAATGAGCATGGAACATGAACTCCGGCTGATGGGCATTCTACCTGTAGAAGACGAACAGGAGCCTACGATTGAGCGAGACTTTTCATTTAAGATGCCGGAGTTGGACGAGAACGGGGAGCCACCTTGGTAATGGAGTTCTTCACTGTTCTTGTACTGACCTACGCGCTTAATGGTCATTTTATTGAAAGCAAAACGGTATTCCCCTCGCAACGTGCTTGTGGGGATGCCTTACCCGACTATTACGACCCCATCTACAAATTTGATAAGGAGTCGATGGGGCAATGTATCGTCACTGATACTGTATCTAAATCAATCAGACCTAAGATGAGGCCGACAAATGATTAAAGCAACTTACATCGAACACATGGGCAGTGATATGTCCGTAGTTAATTCCGCACGGGTATCCTTTGGTAAGAAGAGTGATTCCATAGGCTCCTATGATATTCATATGGGCAACTGGGCTGGGGAGATACCAGTGTTGGAAGACAGGGATGAAAAGCTAATTAAGTATTTAGCCAAGCATAAGCACCTGTCTCCCTTCGGACACTGCTTTGCATCCTTCCACGTTAAAGCACCAGTGTTTGTCGCTAGGCAATTAGTTAAACATAAGTTCCTACGTTGGAATGAAATAAGTAGGAGATACGTGGACGATGATCCTGAGTTTTACGCGCCTAGTGAATGGCGAGGTAAGTCTGAGGATAAGAAGCAAGGCAGTGATGGTACTGTAGAGGTTAGGGGTAGTGTGCCAGTGGGCAGAGCTATGTACGCCTGTAGAGATGCTTATGAAGGCTTACTCAAGGTAGGAGTATGCCCTGAACAGGCCCGTATGGTGCTGCCACAGAGCATGATGACCGAATGGTACTGGTCTGGTAGTCTAGATGCATTTGCGGATATGTGTAGGCTGCGCTGCGCCCCTGATACACAAGCAGAGACACGCATGGTTGCTAATGAGATTAGCGAACTTATGGGTGAGCTATATCCTAGTTCGTGGGATGCTCTGCTTACGCCACCTAACTAATCCAAAGTCTATAAGAACTACTCTATCGAGAGATTCGCTATCCTTCGGTAGAGAAATGGCAATAATGGCACGGTGCCACTAACCAATATGCCATGCCATTTACCTAAACAAACTACCGTAAGTTATTGATTTTATTGAATATGGCTCCGGCGGTAGGGATCGAACCTACGACCAATTGATTAACAGGTATCGTTTAAAATCAATAGGTTACAAGAGTTTTGCATAAATGACTGTGACCGTAAATTGGCTAAAATAACTCTCTACTAAGTGTTGACATAAACAACGAGCCATATAAAATAGGGCTGCGCCTTTCGGGGGCAGTATAGCATAGGACTACTCAAATGACCTACCAAGAACAGTTAGATATCATAAAAGCTATTCCTATTAAAGAAGGTGATACAAAAGTAATTACCTGTCCATTCTGCTACGGTGAGAAGAAGTTGGCTCTGTCTAAGCTAGATGGTAAACTTCTATGGTACTGCTACCGCGCATCATGTAACGGCAAGGGAGTACATCACGGCAATCGTGGTAAGCAATCAGTCAAGGACTATCTCAGCAATGTGGCTAGGGATAGATCGAATGGCAGACCTATACCAGAGATCGTGACTGCGGTAGAGAATCATCCACCAGCAATAGAATACTTGAAGTCGGTTAGTAGCCATGAAGCTCATCAGAAGAAGTGGATTAAGGTTAAATATGCTCCGGCTGAGGATAGAGTACTATTCTATAATAAAGGTTCGCATGGAGCAGTAGGCCGCGCACTTAGTAAGTATGGACCTAAGTGGATAAGCTACGGGAAACTCCCTGACGGCATCGCTGTAGGCTTGGGTAATATAGCTGTACTAGTCGAAGATACTCCATCTGCCTGTTCAGTTAGTAGAGTGGATGGTCTGGTAGGCATTGCATTGTTAGGTACTACAATCACTTCCGGTATTAAGAAGACACTGAGTAAATACCCGGAAAGGTACTTAGTTCTTGACAAAGACGCTGCACTCAAGTCTATATCGCAGATGAGACGAATAGATAAATGTCTTAAAACAAGGTTAACTAAGGTAGATTTGAAGCACATGAGTACTGATCAAATATGCCAATTAATAGAAGGGTAATAACTAGCCTAAAGTATATTTTATATACCCAAATTTTTTAAGCCTCCATCCTATTGGGGGCTTTTTTTATTTCCTTGACGGTGGTACACTAACCACTCTATAAAGTGCCAACTATAGGATTTACTACATGGATCATTCACTACTCAAAAACTGCTTGAACCACGACTTCTTCGAGCAGAATAAGTCCAAGCTACGGGCATCCCTATTCGAGGATAACCTTAAAGAACTGTACGAGACAATCATTGCATCGCATGAGAAGTTCTCTCAGGATATAACTCCGCTGGAGTTGTTTGCATTCTGGAAGTCTACTAACCCGACATCGACTACTGCTTGGGCTGCGGAGATTGAAGATACAATCAATGCTACTGCCAATGCAGAAGACATAAAGCCTGAGATTGCTAAGGATGTCATAGAGAACCTATGGCGGCAGCACGTTGGTTTGGACATTGCCAATCTTGGCATCCGTATGTCTGAAGGTACAATAGAAGCAATGGATGAATTGAATATGCTTCTGGACCGTGTAGCTGAGGGTTACCTACCTGATGACTTTGGTGAGCCAACAACAGATGATATCTATGAATTACTGGCTGCTACCTCTGATGAAAACAGATGGCAATTCAATATCGAAACTCTGAGCCGTCATGTATATGGCATTGGCTCTGGTGAATTTGGTGTAGTGTTCGCATGTCCTGAAACAGGTAAGTCTGCATTTATCATATCCCTATGTGCTGCCCCCGGTGGATTTTGCCAACAAGGGGCTAAGGTATTATACTTAGGCAATGAAGAAAGTACCAAGACTACAAAGCTACGTGCGATACATTCGTATACTGGTCTTACGCGCCCAGAAATAGAATTTGATCCTATAGCAGCTATCTCACGGTACTCTGGTATAAAAGAAAATCTCATCATGAAGGATATCCAAGAGTGGGATATTCAGAAGATGGAAGGTTATATAGCCAAGATAAAGCCTGACCTGATAATCATTGACCAAGCCGATAAATTGTCTGTGGCGGGTAACTTTAATGCTGGGCATGAGAGGTTACGGGAACTGTATAGACGCCTACGTGAGACTGCCAAGAAATATGAGTGTGCGGTGATTGCCGTATCACAGGCTTCTGCTGAAGCTGAGAACCGTACCAGACTGACTATGACTATGATGGAAGGTAGTCGTGTGGGTAAGGCTGCTGAAGCTGATCTGATCATTGGCATTGGTAAATTGAACAGCGGTGAGGAAGATGGGCCAGACAACAGCCGATTCCTAACTGTTATGAAGAATAAGTTATCCGGCTATCATGGCACTATTCCGTGCATGATGGAGCCAGAAGTGAGCCGCTATGTCGTATGAAAACTATGTATGCCCGAAGTGTAATAATAAAATGATCTGGGGCGGTGATCATGACGATGATGATGTATACGATTTTTACTCCACGTTTAGCTGCTCTGAATGCAAAGTAACGTCAGTCGTTTACTGGAATGGGGATGAAGAAGATGAGTAGTATATTAATTCTGGATCTTGAAACCAGCGTCGAGAGATACGATGGCAAGATAGACAACAGCCCGTTTAATAAAATAAACAAGTGTGTTGCTGCGGGGTATGGGTTCCTTAACTTTAACGGTGAAATGACTGTCCATAAGGATGTATATTTCCACCATGATGTTATAGAGCCGGATGAGCATGAGATGCTTCAGGATGCCTTGGATCAGGCATCTATGCTTGTGTGCCACAATGCTAAGTTTGATGTTATCTGGCTGTTAGAGATGGGATTCCGTATTCCTGAACACGTTTACTGCACTATGATAGGAGAGTATCTTCTGTCTAAAGGACAGAGGCGTCCACTATCGCTTAAGGAATGTGGCATCCGGCGTAAGCTGAAGAACCTGAAGAAGTCTGATCTGGTGGATGAACTGTTCAAGTCGGGCACTGGCTTTGAAGAGATGCCTGTTGGCACTATGCTGGAGTATCTGGAAGCTGATATCCGCACCACTGCTGAATTATACGTTGCTCAGATGGAAGATTACGAGAAGGAAGAGAACAAGTCTCTTATTCCTGTAGTTGATCTGATGAACGAGATGCTCATGTTCTTGGTAGAGATAGAGCGCAATGGTACAGCTATTGATCTGGATAAACTTGAAGAGGTTGAGCTACAGTTCGAGACTGAGAAGAACGAACTGATTAAGCGTCTGTACGAGATAGTTGAAGAGGTCATGGGTGATACCCCTATTAATTTAAATAGCGGGGCAGACATGACTAAGGTTGTCTACTCGCGTGAGGTTACTAACAGGGATGCCCATCAACAGACATTCAACATAGGTACGAATGCTGCGGGTAAGTCGTTGATGCCACCTCGCATGAAGCCACGGGAGTTCTCTGCTGCGGTTAGATCAACCACAGCGGTGGTTCAAAAGACGATTGCTAGGAAGTGCCCAGACTGTGGCGGTAGAGGATCGATTCAGAAGTATAAGCAAGTCACAAAGGTTAAACTTGGTAAGAAGTACAGGGTTCAAGGTGATCCGTATAAGAACAGGACCAAGTGTAAGGTATGTTCAGGTACTGGGGCTATATACGTTTCTACTGGGGAGACTGCTGGTCTTAAGATGACCCCTAAGTCACCCTACTACGCCTCTATCAACGGCTTTAAGACTGACAAGAACACTATTAAGACGCTTGTACAACAGGCTGAGGGCAAGGGTAACGCTATTGCTATAGAGTTCCTTACCAAGATCAGTCGCTTGAATGCTATTAGCACCTACCTTGATAGTTTCGTTAAGGGTATACAGATAGGTACACGGTCTACTGGTCTTCTACACGCTAATTTCAACCAATGCATCACTGCCACTGGTAGATTAAGTAGTAGTAATCCCAATCTTCAAAACCAGCCTAAGAGAGGCTTTCCCGTGCGGAAGGCTATCGTATCTAGGTTCAAAAATGACGGTCTGGTTGTTGAGGCAGACTTCTCTGGCCTAGAATTTAGAATGGCTGGTGAATTAAGCAGGGATAGTCAGATCATTGCTGACATACTTGGCGGTAAAGATATACATAAGCAGACTGCTTCTATCATCAATCAGTGTGATCCGGCTGAAGTCAGTAAAGATGCTAGACAGGCGGCGAAGCAGTACTCGTTTGCTCCGTTATACGGCGGTCAGGGTGCCTTAGAGCCGCCTCACGTACAAACGTACTTCGCTGAGTTCTTTAACATCTACGAGGGTCTTAAGAGCTACCAAGACCGTCTTATGACAGGTGTTCTTAAGAATGGTATTGTCCAAGTTCCTAGTGGGCGGCAATACTTCTGGCCTAATGTTGTTCGTACCAGAAATGGTAGGGTAACGAATGCCACGCAGATCGTTAATTACCCCATACAAGGCTTTGCCACAGGAGACTGTGTACCATTGGCCTGTATCCGCGCTCTTAAGCTGTTCAGAGAGAACAAACTTAGGAGTAAATTAATCTTAACAGTCCACGACAGTATTGTGGTTGATTGCCACAAGGATGAGTTAGAAAAGGTAAAAGAACTACTACATATCGCCATGACGGGGATAGATGAAGAGATGTTAGAACGGTTCAACTACAAGTCAGTTGTGCCCTTCGATATCGAAATAAGTGCTGGAACTAATTGGCTCGATCAACACGATTTAGAGTTGACTAATGCCACCTAGTTGCGGTACAATGAAAGCTCACTTTTAAGGAAACATATATGACTGACTTAGTTGTTAAAGAAGGCGACCTGAGCCTTGCAGATATCGCTTCTACATTAGGCGCTGCACAAACAGGTAGCAAAGGACCAAGCATCCCGACTCTGAAGATAAATTCACAGGGTGAAGACGCTAATGGGGTGCAAATTCCCTTGGGATCATTCTTTCTGAATACTCCTGTTGGTGATCGTGTCTACGCTAAAGACGGCGTTAGATTACGGGCACTTAGTAATCACATCCAGTATCAACACTGGGGTGAGCAAGGTCTTATTAATAAATCTATCTTGCTACAATACGCAAAGGATGAAGGCCGTGATATGTTGGGCGGGTATAACTGCAATATGCCAACATACGAGCAGTCTAAAAACTTTACTGAGAAAGAGCGTGAGAAGTATTTGGGCATTGACCGATACCGTATCGTGCGAGGTATTATATCGTATACTGGTAAGACTGCTACTGGTGAGGAACGCACCATAGAAAATCAACCATGTGTTCTTTCATTAAAGCGTAAGAACTATGGGCCATTTTATCATGATATACTGAACCGAATGGGTGAACGTATGATCTGGGATTTTGAGAGTGTTCTTAAAGCTGAAAAGCAGAAGTCAGTTAAGGGTGCAACATACTATGTAATGCACTTTGAGCCTCAGTTTGGTGAACCATTTGAAATGTCACAGGACATCTACGATAGCATTCAAGCTGTAGGTGGTCTGGTGAGTGGTGAAAACAAACGTGTCGAAGATGCTTGGAAGAAGGCCAATATGGATATGGCTCAAGCACAGGCTGATGAGGCATTGATGGATCATCTTGATGAGCTAGAGGCAGACGTTGCTTAAATGGGCGTTGTCCAAGGAATGAGTAATACGGTATACCACTCGACCAGTGGTATATCGTCCTCTGCCGTTAAGTCGGTGTACAAGAAATCTCTAGCACATTGGAAAGGGGAAAAGCGTTCACAGACTGCTGCTTTTACTATGGGAACAGCCGTCCATGCACTCCTTCTGGAAGAAGATCGTGACCTTGTAATACGAGGGCCAAAGACCAAGCGTTCTAAGGCTTTTGTGGATATGGAAGCATCCCTGAATGAAGATCAAGTGCTTCTGACTGAGGTAGAATATGCCGTTGCTAAGAAAATGTCTAAGACTACCCTTCAAAATGCTCACTGCAAGAAGCTACTGCGTCATGCTGATCGGGTAAACGAAGTAAGTATCTTTGCTACCTGTCCAAACACAGGGTTGCAGCTAAAGACTAGGCCAGATTTGCTGATAGAGTCTGAAAAGACTGTGTATGATGTAAAAACTACTATGGATGCAAGTCCTATGGGATTTTCTAGGGAGTGCTTCAAGTATGCTTACGATATTCAGGCTGCATTCTACTTATACGTGTGTAAGTTAGCTGATATCGACGTAAACTCATTCAGTTTCATTACTGTAGAGAAGTCTGCTCCCTACTGTTCTCATATACATACGGTCAGCGAGAATCTTTTGGACAGTGCTACCTTTAGAATGCATCATACCTTGGCTATCATCGCTGATGCTAAGGAAGATGAAAACTACGACACTGGGTGGGGTGATTATAGCATAATTGAGCTACCTTCATGGCTATAAAGGCACAGAGTGCTAAGGCTAAGGGTAGACGATTACAGCAGTGGGTTAGAGATAAACTATACTCTACTTTTCCCAAATTAGAAGACGGAGATATCCGCAGTACTTCTATGGGAGCTAATGGAGAAGACCTTCTTCTATCCCCTGCTGCTAGACGCTGCTTTCCATACTCAGTCGAGTGCAAGTCTAACAAGGCATTTGCTGTTTATAAAATCATGGAACAGGCTACGGAAAACTGCCCTAAAGGTGTTCAGCCGTTAGCTATTATTAAAGGGGATCGCCAGAAGCCTTTGGCGCTCCTTGATGCAGAATATTTCTTCAAATTAACCGCTAGAAAGTAATCATGCCAAAATCAAAAATTGATGCAAACAGCATCCGTCTTGATATTAAAATAGATCAGGACACCGATATCGTTGACCTTGAGATATCTCATAATCTCAGTGCTACGATGGAAGAAGCCCAAGTGATGTTCTACTTGGATGCCATTAACGGTCTTACCTACAAGATTAAATGTGAGATTGAAACTCTTGCTTTCCAAGGCGCTCTGCTTCGTGAGGTAGCCACTCTTCGTGAAATTATCGATGACGAAGATGATGATGAATACGAGATTGAATTTGAGCCTGACGAAGAACTTCTGGAGATTGTCAGGGAGAAGCGGAAAGATAAAGACGGCAACGTAGTAGACTTCAAGAAGAAGCTACACTGATGCAAGATACTATTCGTGAAATGAATAGGATGGAGAAACAGGCATCCATAATTAGAGGCACTGCTAACCGTAGGGATATGGTCAATAAGCCACCCCACTACAACTCATCCGCAATAGAATGCATCGACGCAATGGAAGCTATGTCAGAGGGAGCTAAAGTTGCGCCTCACGCTGCCTACTGTTGGCAGAATTCTTTCAAATATCTCTGGAGATGGCCGTACAAGAATGGCCTTGAAGACCTAAAGAAGTGCCGTTGGTACTTGGATCGTTTAATTGAGGAACTAGAAGAATGATCACACAAGAAGATATCGATGCAGTAGCATCACTCGCTGAACCTTTAGAAAAAAAAGAATTGAACCAAGTGGGCTGGGATGACGTATATCCTGACTGGGTTTCTAATCACATGACACCATACGAGTTGGTCCGTGATTTTGCTGAACGCATGGAGCAACCCTTAGACCAAAAATGGCAGAAGGATGCCAGTCTGGAAACCCTTCGCTGGTCTTTAATCTCAGAAGAATATGGTGAAGTCTGTGACGCAAGTGCAGACAATAAACCAGACAACATGCTCAAGGAAATAGCAGACCTTGTGTATGTATTATATGGCTATGCAGCCACCTATGGATGGGATTTAGACGTAGCCTTACGCCGTGTCCATTTCTCCAACCTCTCTAAGCTAGGCTTAGACGGCAAACCTATCAAAAACGAGGCAGGGAAAGTCGTTAAAGGCCCGAACTATAAATATCCTAAATTATCAGACCTAGTGGAGCCTAAATAATGATAAAAAACGAATACGGACCAACTCTGAATATCTCTGAAGAAATCCACGCTATGAAGTATCGTAGTGAGGGGGAGACATTCCGCGAAGCAATGACCCGCGTAGCTGAATCCTTAAAAGACAATGAAAGTCATTTCGATAACTTCCGAACGATTCTATATAACCAGCGTTTCCTTCCAGCAGGGCGTGTGCAGTCTGCTATGGGCGCACCGCGTAAGGTAACGCCATACAATTGTTTTGTTAGCGGTACTATTGAAGACAGTATGAGCGGTATTATGGATGCTGCTAAGAATGCTGCGCGTACAATGCAACTAGGTGGGGGCATAGGCTATGACTTTAGCACTCTACGTCCTCACGGGGCACTCATACGAAGCCTAGAGAGCCGTTCTAGTGGCCCTATGTCCTTCATGGGCATCTTTGATAGCATTTGTAAGACAATCGCATCAGCAGGACACCGCAGAGGCGCTCAGATGGGCGTACTACGGGTGGATCACCCCGATATCGAGAAGTTTATTAGAGCAAAGAACAATAGCACTGACCTAACCCAGTTCAATATCTCTGTAGGGGTTACGGATGAGTTTATGGAAGCTGTTAAATCAGACAGTGACTTTGACCTTGTATTTGAAGATCGAGTCTACAAGACAGTCTCTGCCCGTGCGCTATGGGATGATATTCTACGCAGTACGTGGGATTGGGCCGAACCCGGAATCCTGTTTATTGATAGAATTAATAAGAAGAACAACCTGTGGTACTGTGAGAAGATTGCAGCAACTAATCCATGTGGAGAGCAGCCACTGCCACCGTATGGTGCCTGTCTGTTGGGGTCATTCAATCTGACGCAGTATATCGTTAAGCACGATGGCAAATATGTGTTTAATATGAATATGTTAAAGAACGACATTCCACACGTTGTACGTGCAATGGACAATGTTGTTGATAGGGCCACGTATCCTCTTCCTCAGCAAGAAGAAGAAGCAAAGAATAAACGCCGTATGGGTCTAGGTGTGACTGGGGTAGCTAATGCTATCGAAGCTATGGGCTTTGAATATGGTTCTGATGGTTTCATCCGACAGCTAGAGACAATCATGGAAGTAATCAGAGATGGCTGCTACTTGACCTCTGTTGAGTTAGCCTTAGAGAAAGGTTCCTTCCCTTTATATAACCCTATGTATATGGACTCTGAATTTGCTAAAACTCTGCCTGAAAATATTCGTGATCTTATTGCTGTCCACGGTATTCGTAACTCCCATCTACTATCTGTGGCACCAACAGGAACAATCTCGCTCTCAGCCGATAACGTATCCAGCGGCATTGAACCCGTCTTCTCCTATTACTTCGATAGAACTATCCAAACCTTCGATGGACCTAAAGTAGAACGGGTAGATGACTACGGCTATCGTGAGTTTGGCGTTAAGGGTAAGACTGCGGATGAACTGTCAGTGTTTGATCACGTTAAAGTTCTAAACGTAGCCTCACGCTATGTGGACTCTGCTTGTAGTAAAACGTGCAACGTAGGTGACGATATTTCTTGGGAAGATTTCAAGAGAGTTTACATGGAAGCATACGATGGCGGTAGCTCAGGCTGCACGACATTTAGAGCCAGTGGTAAACGGTACGGTATTCTCAATGCATCTGCATCTGAGGACGTTGCTGAAGAGGAAATTGTAGAGGATACTACCGACTTCATAGAGGAAGGTGGAGCCTGTTACTATGACCCTTCTACGGGCCTAAGAAAGTGTGAATAAAGCATAAAAAAAGCCCTCTAGCGGTTGACGCTAGGGGCACAATAAAGTATATATTTAAGGGTAAGGTTGGAAGTTGAGTGGTCACCTTGCTAGTTGGTTGAAAACCCCTTGTAGCGCACACTACAGGGGGTTTTCTTTATTGTAGATTCATCATCTGTTCATCAAGTGACCGTACTTCTGGGGGTTCTTCATCTCTACTATCACCCTGCAATGCACCAACAGTAGCTGTCCTAGTATTACGGGCTGCTGCGTCTCCTACTGCCAAGGCTCCCTGCTTTGCTAGGTCACCCGCTATTTCAGAGTTACTCATTCCGCTATCTCGTAGCTTTGCAAGATATTCTTTTGCGGCGCGGATACCTGACTTTGATCTTTCTCCATTTTTGGACATTACTTCCAGTAAAAGTGCTGGTGACTTCATTAGCTGCTCTACTCTCTCCGCATCTTTAGCCAGAGGTAATTTATCAACTTGTCTTTTAACAAACTCAGAACCAATTGCAGCAGCCTGTAGACTGGCATCCCCACGCCCAAACATCACACCTAAGTTAGCACCAATAATTCTAGCTACGTTCTTCTGTATGTCTGGGGTGCTTTGGATAACTTGGTTAAACACTGTAGGGTCAGTTAAGGAAGCCTGAATACGAATACCTTCGGCAACCATAGCGCCTAACGCAGCCTGTTCATCTGGTGATATTACGTTATTGTTTACCATGAGGTCCATGATAGTTAAATCCCCAGTACGTCCGCTGAGTGACTTACCCATGTTGTTCGCCAGTTTAACAAAATCTGGTTTTCCGTCTGCACCTCTAGAGGCTGAAAACAGAACATCCATTGTTGCCAACCTGAAGTCGGACATGGCATCGGGTAAACCCTGAGCTTCGGCTGCTAATCTAGCAAAAGACTCCGTAGGAGTATCACTAGTAAATGCATCCGCAATAACGCTGGGTAGTTTTTCCGAACTTGATGCTCTTCCCAAATCTTCTATAAGACGGGCGGCTGTTCGTTCAGCATCAGCATAACCAATTAATTCATCCCGTAGATCAGGGAAGTCATTCATTAGTCTGGGATTGTCTTTAAGAAAATCATCAATCTGCCTTGAAGAAATTTGACCTGTGGTAGCATCCCGTAATTTGTATACCGTAGAACGTAGGAAATCCTCTTGGGCACTAAACATCTGTTCGCCAAGGTCTTGTCTAACATCATCCTTGATAACAACTTCTGTGCTATTACCGCCTTCGTTTAACTTGAACTCATCTGTGGCTTCTACTTCAGGAGCATCTGGGCGAGGTTTGTTGGCTCCATAGATGGTATACTCAGGAACAGGATTGTTAGGGTCTAGTAAAGTATCCTTTCCAATGCCTGTTACCTGTACCTCTGGTATGATATCATCATCCGTAGGCATCATCTTAGATGGATCAACATCCGTAGGATCGGCTACGTTATCAGATTGAGTGGCGGGTACATTTGTACGAGAGCCATCATCTCCAAGACTACTGGCGTTTAGCTCTGCTTCATCCCGTGCTTTAAGATTATTAATATCATCAGCAAAGGTAGTTGCGTCAGTAGCTGCTGTACGCAATTCCGCGAAGTTCAATGCGGCTGCATCTCCACCAGAACCAAATCCTTCAGACAGAACCTGTTCTCCTCTGATAGAAGTTCCACCCTTAGCTTCTTTAGACAAAACGTCTTTGGGGAAGTATCGTGTGAAGCGTTGATTTAATTCAGAACTGAATGATCTCGCTAAACTAATAGTATCTCCAGCCGCTCCATCTAGAGCAGATAAATCATCTACAGCCGCTGTAGCTAAGGCGTCGAAGAAACCAGCCTGTTGAAAATTAGGATTATTACCCCCTGCTGCGCTCCTAGCTTCGTTAAGCATTACTGAGCGAAATTTTAAAACATCTCCTGTTTCTAAGGGTATGTCTTTTGCAAGTTTGCTTTGTATAATATTTATAACAGCATCAATCTGGCCGCCACCAGCTATGGTCATACCGTCCAGAAGGTTTTCTTCCTTTATCTTTTGGATGGCATTAAGAATATTAGTTCCATCAATTGGAGCCTTTTTATCAATACGATCCCATAGGAACGTCTCCATCTCCCGCATATTGGTTTTAGCTTCATACAGAGTGTTTTGTGCCAACTGAGAGGCTCTGAAGTTATCTTTGCCTGATAAGGCCCTCAAACGATCTGCAACTCGCCCCCTAGCATTTGCTAAAGTTGCGTCAATCGTCTGAGCGAAGTATTTTTTACGGAGAATATCCCCACCGTCAATATTGCCACCTCTAGCCAAAAGATCAGAGGCAATTAGCATACTTTGAAGAGTATTATTAACCTCGTTCATAATCTTAGTATTAAACTCTGGGCTATCTGCCATCATCTTACGCTGGATAGCCATCAAAGCCTTGTTGTCCGAAATTGATCCAGAAGGAAGGTTGGCCCTTACCATAGGCTTGGCGGCATCAGCAGAATTAATACCCGCCTCCAAGTCCGACATAATGCGCTCTGGAGTAAAGGCATCTGCGGCAGCAGTCAGTTCATCAATCAAAGCCTGATCGATAACATCTGCTCCTTTAAGTGTATCAATTTCTTTGAGAATCTCTAAACGCGCTGTATTTGTAGAAGTAAGAATATGGTTCAACGCACGTTGATTTACGGCTGCATCACTACCATATACACCAATCCTGTCTTTTACTGCCTTACCAAAAGCGTATGCCAAACGAGGGGTAGCTAAAAGTGTTTTTGGACTACCACCTACTATTGAACCAATAACTTCTGCGCCCATCATAACGAATGGATTGTCGCCAAAGCCAAGCGCCTCAGAGGCACCCGCAAATCCGGCTGCACCAGCAATGGCCCCAGTCTCAGCCATAGCCAGTTTCTTAGGGTCTTTGATGGCCTGTTTTACTACGGGAGTAGACGTTCCTACGCCCATTTTTGCTAAAGAAAAGGGCGCTCTAGATAGTACAACACTTTCACCTACAACTCTACCAACCTGACCAAATGGCCGTTGCTCTTCAGGAAACTCGTCTAGGTTTGGATAGTCCAATCCGTAACGTGATTTAAATTTATCTCTAAGCCACTGTCCACCCCAAGCAGGATTAGGTCTTGTAAATACAAAGTCTTGTGGATTTTCACTTACGGTAAAATCGACATTGCCAATTGCTTCGGCTGCTTGGTTAATACCTTTGCGGCCTAAGCCTTCTAGACCACCTACGGTTGCTCCAAAAATATCTCCGGGCATACCAAGGAAGTTTGTTAATCCAATATTAACCCCTCTAACTGTTCCTTCTAGAGGGTTATCAATATCCGTTCTAATTAAATTCCCAGTAAGAATAGAGTTAAGGATTTGCGTAGAGGATGCGCCGGAGTCTTTAGCCTGTTGTATGTTAAACGGAGTTCCGTCAATACTTATAGTAGGGCCAGTCGTGTTCATTATACTATTAAGTATTTCATTCTCGCGCTCCACAGTACGAGCAGCAGCATCACGGGCATCTATGGCAGCCTGAACATCTAGCTCATCTGTGAACTTATCGGATTCAGATTGCCAATCTTCTGCATTCCCCCCTTGGAAGGTAGGATCAAGTAAATCATCAACTGTAGCCTCTTGTGGCCCCAGTAAATCCTCAACAGTAGCCAATCTAGGTTCAGCCATTATTTATTCTCCTGAGAAGGTGCAACGTAGTCTTCACCCAATTCCGACTTTATTTCATCTTCGCTGTATCCAATGCTTCGTAAAGCACTAGCCATCACATCAGGCGTTATAGTTAGATTTCTTTTTGCGGCAGAGTCCTCAAAACCAGAAATAGCAGCTTTTATATCACTAGACGTATTAACGGAGGGTTGCTTACTGAAGTTCTGCGGAATTTCCTGAACATTAAGCGTGGAGTCATCACTTACAGTCTCCATACCCGTCATACTGTCAATCAATGTCGTATATACATCAATCAACGGAGTGAGTGTTAAGTCTGCAACAACGGCCTTAGAGTACTCTGTGCTAGTCAGATTGTTCTTAGCAACCTTCTTACTTCTCTGGACATTTCTTGCAAACAAGAGAGCATCTCGTATCGCATTATACCCCAGTTTGGCTTCTGTAGCACTTACCCAGAACTTTTTGGTAGGTGGAATAATCTCTAAAATAGAGTCTCTTAACGCCACACTGTCTCTAAGCCCCGGAAATGCTGTAGTAATATTCAGGGTTGTAATCAATCGAAGGTTTGACAGGATGGCTTCAGCTTCAGCAGAGTCTTTATCAAATTGTGCGTTACCAAGACCCGCTGCCTTGTTGAGGATATTAGTACCCCAACCGCCGACACCAAACGCGGAATTAGGATTGTTTAATGCTTCAATTGTTGTCTGGAACCCTAGCTCTTTTTGAGCTTCCATGAGTGCCTTTTTTTCCTCAGAAGACATTATGACGTTACCGTCTTCATCCATTGTATCCCCATTAATATCTTCAGGGGCTGCTCCAATGTTTTCTGCTGTCGTTGATCTTACTAGTGCCATTGCTTCCTGATAGTTTTCGGGAAGTTCGATTGGAGTAGCAGACGCTGGATCAGTGATATCAACAACGACAGGAGTTCCGACTTTATTTGTCGTAATTTTAAGAAGACCCTGATCAATTCTTGTAGCCGTTTCACGACTTACGTTCAGGTCTTTCATAATCTGTTCAATGTCGCCTGTCTTAACAGGACCAAATCCTTTTTCTGTTGCGCTTTCGTATTCCTCTAGAGAGTTAACAACAATTTCGTTACCACCTTGATACAAAGTACGTGGGGTAAATTTCTCAGCCGCTGTTTTTATATTAGACCAGCCTTCTTTTAGGTATTTGATGTGTTCTTCGGCTGTAAATACTTTGACCTCTTGATCGCCATTATACAAAGTTCGAGATTGGAACTTCTCTACAGCGGCGGGTTTAACTGTTGTAAATCCGGCTTCAGTAAACCTATCCATATCTGCCTGAGTAAATACTTCAGTTTGTTGCCCAGTACTATCGAACAAAGTCCTTTGCTTAAACTCAGTATCTTTTTTGGGTTTGACTGCATCCCATCCATCAGAAACATAACTGTTGTACTCTTCTTCGGAGTAGACTTTTACTTCTGCCCCGTCCTTATAAAGGGTACGCTCTTTGTATGATGTTGCAGAAGCTGGTTCTATACCAGTCCATCCATCCATTTGGGCCGTATCTAATTCAGCTTGGGTAGTTATTACTAGCTTTTGACCGTCCTTAAATAGTGTTCTCTTTACGAATGGCTCTGTAGCAGCAGGTTTTTCAGCAGAATAACCTTGGTCCTTATAGGCTTTTTCTTCCTCAGCAGAGAATACCTCAACCGAACCACCGTCTTTATAAAGAGTTCTCTTAGTATACTCGCTAGGATCGGACCCCTTAACAAGAGTAAAGCCTTGCTCTTTGTATTGTGCCTCTTCGTCAGCAGTACGGGCAGTAACTTCACGCCCATCAGTATGGTACAAAGTTGTAGGATCATACTTGGCGGGGTCTGTTAAAGATTCCAGTCTACGATTTAGTAGAGCTTTGCGTTCTTCTGATAGGTTATCTGAGCTAAGTTCAAATCTGACCTCAGCTAAATCCATAGTAAGAACATCCTTACCCTTTGAACCGCTAAAGCTAAGAGTACCTGACTCTTGAACAGTTTCAGTAGGATTATCACCTCTCTGTTGCGGATTTAGGTCTAACATATCTTGCGTTTGATCATCCACACTCAAAGTCGTGTCAGTAGAACCGTCTTGGTTGTCTAACCTAAAAGGTGGAGCCTGATCTGCGCTATTAGTGGGCAACTCTGTTGTAGCCCCCGGATTGTAGGTGGTGTACTGAGACATCATAGAATTTAAATCAGTAAGATTATCAACGCTGCCACTCGTAATAATATTCAGAACAAATTCTCTGTTTTGTGGCGTAACATCCATCTTATTCGCGCTAAGATAGAGATTAGCTAGAGAGCTATTTTTTTTGTCTTTCTCATCTTTAGCCGCCTGTTTAGCAGCAGCCGCTCTTTTACGTGCAAACTCTTCCTTCTTCTCTATGAGTTCTTCTTGGCGGCGTTTTTCTGCGTCAGCACGAATACCAAAGGTAACTTGCTCCGCAAAGCCCTTGAAGCCATACGGATCAGGATTGGCCTTTTTAAAAGACCCAGATGCAAGTTTACTTCTTACATTAGCGGCTTCACTACGAAAGCTCATCTTCAGGCTCCAATTCTTCTTCTTCCTCAACACCACCCAACATAGCCATCTGCTCATCTTGTGGAGCTACAGCCTCATCAGGCATAGTCATTAGACCGCCTGTAGGCTGCTCTAAGGCAGGGGTTTCTTCTTCTGGCATCTCAGGCTCATCATCAGGGTCTACAATACCCAGTGCCTGTTTTAGGAGTGTAGGAGTGATAACAATCTCATCCTTATCTCTTATACCCATCTCGTAAGGAGTGTTGGCATTCTTTGCCATGATTTCAATGTATCTTGCCAGTGGTCCTGCGGTAAGCAGTGCTAGGTCAATACCAAACTTACCTACAGACACAGACTGTAACAGAAGTGTAGAAACGATAGTTGAAATCTGTGCATCAATCTGTAGCATCGCCATGACCATCTGCGTCTCATAAGGGTCATCAATCTTCTTGATCATAAAATCAACAGCCTGATCATAATCCGCAATATCCGGCGGTCTATGCCATGCGTAGTGCCGCGTATCGGCTAATAGATTTGCTCCGGGGATTGGGGTATCAGGACGCATCTTCTACTTCCTCTTCTTTCTCCACAGGCTCACCCAAGACTTCTTCTTCTAAAAGATCAAAGTATTCATGCGTAAACATTAACTGACCACTCTCCGCTAGTGCGGCTGTTTTTTCTGGCATTTTACCATCTAAAAACATCTCTATTGATTTCTTAACTGCATCCTGAAACTGCATATTATCCTCCTAACCACCAAGGCTTACCGCCACTCAATACGGCCCCACCAATCTGTAACACGCTTTGTAAGAAGCCATTACCACTGGATGTCTGCCCTGATTGTGCCTGTATCTGTGCGGCTAGTAATAAATACTCACGCTGCATATCACTCTCTGAAGCCTTAAATATGTAATCCAAAATACTGTCAGCATCATCCCAAATAGCATTCTGTGCTTCCTGTGATATTCCTAGAGCATTCTTAATATCTGCACTGGCTGCATCAAAGGCCATTTGGTTATTAGTGGTGGCTACTGTCTGTCTCCAGTCTGCATTATATTTATCGATGAAGTATTGTTGTTTTTTAACAAACTGTTGTCTGTTATTCTTCAACTCAGCAACGTATTCTGCGTTGTCGTTTAATTCACCAGCATTGAACTTAGCCAAGGTGTTAATTGTGTTGGCGTTATCACGGGCAATGGTTACGTTTAATTCATCATAAAACTGTACGGCATCGTTTCTCTCTGTAGCGGTAAATAACTTAGCAGCGTTGATTGCTTCCGTATTCTTAAAGAGGGCATCTACTAGCTCCTGTTTATTAATTACCTCAGCCTGTTGTTCATTGGTCAGATTGGCAAGGTCCATATCAAGAAAGGCTTTAGCATTCTGTACCGCAGCAGTTTCACTTGCCGACAAATTTGTAGTGGCGAATGTAGCTAATGTCTTAGCCTTGTTTATAATAGCTTCTTGTCTGTTATCCAAGTTATCTATGGTAATAGTTTGAAAGAATTTTGCATCTTTATCGGCTATGCCCAAAGTGGCTTCCATAATAGCGTTTGCCATTGCCTCTGTAGCAGCAGTGCCTGACATACCACCAAAGGTAATACTCTGAGATACGTCTCTCGCTACGCCTTGCGCCCATGCAGGGATACGAGCGTTACCATTGCTGTCCTTAAACTCAGCAGCAATTAGTTTAGCCTGACCTAATACTGTGGCCTTGGAGTCGGTGTAATTACCTTCGCCCAATGCCTGTGCCAGTAGCTTACCTTCTGCGGTGCTGGTATCAATTACTGTGGAAATGTTCTGGGTGGCAAAGTCATTAAGGGCGTTACCCAAAACCCCTTGACCATTTGCAGCAGCTTCAATGTCAATTAAATACTCAGACTCATCTACAAGGTTCTCATCCCGTATTTCACCAGTAACAGCATCTACCTTCATGTCATCTGTAATGACATTCTCATCTGGGGTATATGTTTCTACGGGTTTACCTGTAACAGGATCAACGGTAGCAGCATTATCAACAGTGGTGACATTGACATCAATGTCTTCCATATCATCCATGTCATCCAGAGTTGCTCCATCCGTATTAACATCCAGAGTAGGGGCAATGTCCTCTATCTTAAGATTACGGTCTGAAAGATACTTCATAGGATCGGCAGCAATAGCCGCCTTCTCTTCAGCCGTAGCTGCTACCCCAGATAGCTCAACAAACTTAAGTATTCGTTCTGCCAGTTCATCCGCAGAAATGTCTACCTCTTCAGAACCATCACTGGCATTATCAGTAGCCTGTTGCATGATAGCATTTGCACCGTCATCATTACCCTGATCCCGCTGCTCTTGAGCCATCTTCTCATAGCCAGTTTGACCAGTATCTTTATCACGAATTGACAGGGCGTCTACAACCTTATCACCTTCTACTTTTACTTCGTAAGGAAGTCCAAGGAAGTTGTATGAGTACTGCATACCCCCTTCACTGACGTATACCTGTCTTCCATCAAAGACTCCTGCCTTAAATCCGTCCACTTCTCT
>ERZ1046148.103-NODE-103-length-49870-cov-21.035070_pt1 | contig 49870 bp, 40 predicted proteins | sample MGYA00383090_ERZ1046148 | MGnify/ENA primary metagenome ERZ1046148 (study PRJEB29581, sample SAMEA5548360) | metagenome | biome: marine; feature: coastal; material: water | depth 25 m | study: Short-term variability in the microbial, nano- and picoplankton... | reverse complement strand
CAACCTAAGTGGTGGAATCATGGCATGGCATGCGGCTAAGCCTGATGAAATCGTATACTGAGGTCGTGAGATTATGCTAGGAATTTTTAAGAAATTGTTCTCAACTCCGTACCGAAATCTTTCGGCAAATCAAGTTATTACCAATCTAAACAATGGTTGGAAACCATTTATCATCGATGTTCGTTCACATGGTGAAGCAAATGGTTCTGGTAAAGTTCCAGGATGCAAGATTGTTCAACCACATTTTAATATTCAAAAAATCAGAAGAAAGATCCCTAAGAAAGGCGACATTCTTCTCTATTGTGCTGGTGGAATAAGGTCATCAAAAGCCATCCACACACTAATTGATTCTGGAATTGAAGCAGAACGATTGGTCAATATGCGTGGTGGATTTAGAGCATATTCATCCAGTGGCGGAAAAATTTCACGTCGTTAATTGGCTTCTTTGAAGACCCTCAACAAACTGCTTTGAACCAGTAATTGAAGGGAAGAGTTTGAAGGCTGGTTGCCAACCCCTATGGGGTTGAAGAGGTGATTTCATGGCAAAAGTCATTGTTGCAGATGAAAATGAAGGGCGACGTAATCTCCTCGCAAATTCATTGGAAAGAGAAGGCTTTGATGTCACTAGAGCCAGCACCCTTCGTCAAGCGGAAGGTACAGCATTAGCAACGATGCCAGAGGTAGTATTACTGGAAGGTGATTGGAGTACGGGGGATGCAATCGATGCTAGTCAACGCTTGATGAGCGACCCCGAATTTGCATTCAAATGCCGCATAGTAGTATTATCGCGTAATGTGAATGATGATTATCTCTCTTCGGCAGCCAAAGCAGGAATCGCCGAAGTGATGTCAAAGCCGATTGATATGCCTACACTGATTGAACAAATCGGAAAACATTCTAGGAAACAATTTGTTCCACCGCCAGCTGATGTTGATAGCGGAATTGGAGGTGGAGGAACTTTCAACGTTGGAATGATGATGGGGGATGGAAAATGGGCTCTTCCAATGCTGAAAGGATTAGTTAGCCCCGAAAAAATCAATGCAGATTTCATTAATGAAATATTACAACAATTGGGAGAAGAAGGAATTGAAGTTGAAGAAGATGTTGATTTGTCAATGATGTCCTCTATGTTGAGGGTTGCGCTAAACAGATTGGTTGGAGAAGCCAGTGATATTCCATCCGAAGATCAACCAAGTGAAGTTGAAAATGAACCTGGTAAAGATACATCAGCAGTACCTTCATTCAAACAAATGAGTAAAGGAAGCAAAACTCTTGGCGGTGGGGGAAAACCCACAAAGAATATCAAAACTAGTTCCTCAATGGAAGATATTCTGCAAAACCAAGCAGATGGTATTGAGGAAGAAATTATTGAGATAATGGATTCAATACTTGACGAAGAACCTGAATATTTTTCAATTCATGAAGACGAAACAAAGGTTCTAATTGATCCACAAGTCCTCAAAATGACTAGATTGACAACGGAGATAATTCATGAACTGATGTGGAGTCTTGGTCGTCCAGGGGCGGTTTCTGATTTGACATTGATGACTCAAATTGAAGATGCTGCAAAATTAACGAAAGAAGTGCTCGACTCCTTACCCGTGCAGGAGGAAGAGGAATGACAAATCATCAAAGAAAGGTCGCTCTTGCCTTTCCAGCATTAATAATTGCATTATTCGTTGACTATCTCGGATATGCATTCATTGTGCCGATTTTGCCATCATGGCAACAACAATTCGGTTTTAGTGCTACTCAAGCCACCTTATTAGTCTCAATTTGGGCGGTTCCAATGTTTTTACTGGGGCCATTAACTGGGCGTCTAACCGATAGAATTGGATGTGGAAAAACCATTCTAATCTCATTAGTACTGTTATCTGCATCAGCTTTGTTGTATTTGGTTGCGACAGAGGAGTTACTGCCTCATGCTTTCTACATTCTTGCAGGTGCTAGATTACTACATGGAGCATCAGGCGCAGCAGTAATGACGGCTTGTCTAGCATCTGCTTCGCAACTTTGGCCAAACAAATTTGGAGAACAGGCTGGAAAATTAATCGCTATGGCAGCGATTGGAGGTTTATTAGGGCCTGTTCTTGGTGGCGTTCTATTCCAATACTTTGAGTCAATTGCCTTTGTTGTACTTTCTCTGGTAACCATTTCTGCCGTTCCTGTAGTATGGTATTCTTCTTCTGTTATCGGAGATTCTAAAGGAACAAGTCAAGGAAATATTCCTCTAAAGGTTTTCATCACTAACCCTGTCCTTTTACGGGTTGGGATATTGATTGCAATTACCACTCTAGCGACAGGAGCATTGGAAGCCGGAGGGCCGTTATTCCTTGATGAGAAACTCGGTTTGAAACCAGCAGCGATTGGAGGTGTCTTATTGGTAATGGTATTCACACAAGGTATTGGTTCATTGTTTTGGGGAAAACTTGTTGACAAAAATGGCCCTACTAGATATATGCTAATGGGTTGGATGGTGGTAACTATTTCACTGGCTCTCGTAGGGGTATTAGGACTTCAATTATCTGGAAAACAGGCGATAATAGCGATGATTCTGATGCTTGGAATATACCAATTTGCTATTGCCGCTACACAAATTCCAATGCTAACGATGATAGATGCTGCTGCAAATCAAGCATATGGTTCTGGAAACCCTGGATTGGCTTTTGGAGCATTCGGTACTGCTTGGGCAGCAGGCACAATTGTAGGTCCACTAATAGTTGGCCCGATGTATGACCTGTCACATTCATGGCCGATTGCATTGGGGTTGCTTTGTGTCCCCGCATTATTTGGTTTCATTGTGACATTTAGAAACCAAGATCTCCTCAATGAATGTTATAATTCAGAAATGAATACTCGCGTTGAAGCGGAATAATATTGTAGAAAATTAACTGTAATAATAAACTGCTAATGCAATAAATGGAGCGATTAATAAAAATTTAGTTAGTGGTTTCCACCACCATTTCCTTTCCACTTTTTCCAAATTAATGGCATCAGCGGCATGTGCTGCAATCTCTACGGCCAATTCTCCTCCGAAAGGGTCCATACATCATTTTTGATACTTATTGGATATGAATGTTTGCAATAGTTGGCCGAATCAATGCATAGACTTGAAGGAGACTCCCTACTGCCCCAACATGAGGCAGCGACATGAAGCAAGGCGACTTACCAGTGATTCACGGCGCAATATGGCGCCCAGAACAACCTCTTGAATTCACTCAACAACTTCCTGCAGATGCTGCAAGACAAGAGGTTCTTCGTTTTGTTACTCAACGCCATGATGGACATCTTTCAATGGTTGCAACCGTTTGGGATCACATCATTGAAAATGAACCAAAGCAATTCGAAGGCCCATCATGGCATACTTTCAGTAATCGCTTGATAGAGTCATTGCAAAGAGAATTGAAAGCACAAGTCCAAGCAAAAATGGAAGGACACACCGAGCTTGAAGTAATTCCAAGAAGAACTTTAGATGAGTTTTTGGAGAGGCGTCATACGCATTTTATCATAGATATGCGACTTACATTAAGGCGTTTGGCGCATTATATGTCAATTACTATAGAACAGCGTATTGAGTGGCAACGTCTTATGGAAAGAACCCGATATTTAGATGGCCAATTGAAAGATATTTTTAACGAAGGGATAGAAACTCCAGATGGAAGTAAATTCGGTGGAAAGGGCTTCCGTTCCACATGGCAAGAAGGAGTTGTGGCAGTTGCTACAGCTCTAAACCGCCAAATAGACACACCGCGCGATGCAACTCCTGGAAATGGCTATGATGGCGATTTAGTGGCTCCGATGATCAGAGATATCGGGCTTGGATTAGCAATGGGTGATACACCGCTTGATGTAATGGCGGCAAATCTTGGAAAAGCAGGCTCCAACCAAAACGGTGGTTGGGAAAATGCAGGTGGAAGAGATTTGCATGTAGGGGCATGGCATGTAGGTGTCTTACCTCCGACTGCTCCATTGCCGATTGCTAGTGTTACCATGACTGGATTAGCATTTGCAGCATGGAGGCAGAATTTGCAACGTTTCCATATTGCTTGTATTGGAGAAGGTTCTTCCTCTTCAGGCGAATACTGGGAAGCATTGAATCTGGCAGGAGCCAGAGGGCTACCTATTTGCTATATTTTGCAAAACAATCAAATCGCTTTGGACACACCTCCTGCAAAACAATCAGGAGTTGAAGTTTGGGCAGATAAAGCTGTAGCGATGGGTTTCCCCTCATGGACAATAGATGGCTCAGACCCAGCATCTTGGCATGCGAGTACAGCCTGTGCGCGTGAATTTACATTAGCGGGCGGAGGGCCTACGATGATACATGTCGAAACAATGCGTGGTTGTGGGCATGCCCATCATCATGACGATCTATATTTGGGTAGTGAGACTGGAACTCCCCCGGGTTATGTAGACAAAGACTTACTTGCTTATTGGGAAGCCAAAGACCCACTTCCAACACATCGCCAACTCCTAATTGACCTCGGCGTAGATGAAGAGGCATTGATAGCAATAACGGAAGAAGAACAGAAGTTAGTAAATGATGCACGCATAGAAGTTGAGGAGATGGAATGGCCAACTCCAGAAACAGTAACCAAAGGAATCACCTCACTCAATGATGCTGAAACTCATCAAGATCATCTTTCAAGAATCAAGGGCGATGAAGAAATTTTGTTGCTTGATTCACCGCTTGAACTTGGACAATGCACATTGCAATACGCTGAAAGTGGCGGATGGACATACGCTCGTGCAATTCAACAAGCAATGGCAGACATTGCAACACGTCATCAAGAGAACTGCGTTTTCATCGGCGAAGACATGGAAGTAGCAGGTGCTTTTGGAATGAATATGGCATTGAAAAATGCTGGCCATTCAGACAAATTGATTGACATGCCTCTTTGTGAAGCAGTAATTGTTCATACAGGCGTTGGTGCTGCATTATCGGGAATGAGGCCAATGGTAGAGATTCAATTCGGCGGCTTTGCTGCACTTGGGTATAACGCCTTAATCAATAATGCAGCTATGCTTCGATGGAGATGGGGAGCCGAATGCCCAATGACCATTCGTATTCCGCTTGGAGCAAAAACCCGTTCAGGCCCTTTCCATGCTAATATGATTGAATCGTGGTTTGCTAATGACCCTGGATTGGTTGTGTTGGCTCCAGGAACTCCTCAAGATGCTTATGACCTTCTTATGGAAGCAGCGGAATTGAATGATCCAGTATTGATGCTTGAGCATATTGGATTGTATGGATTGCGCGGTGGACTAACTGGTTGGGGGCAAAATATCAATCAAAAAGTTGATACTAATTCAGTAAAACAATCGATTGAAAAAGGTCAATCTTTCAAAATTGGTAAGGCTGCAGTAATCAGAGGTGGCAGAGACATTACTCTAGTTACTTGGGGCTCAATGGTGCATATTGCACTAAAGGCTGCACAACAATTATCTCAAGAAAATATTGAAGTTGAGATAATAGATTTACGAACACTATTGCCGTTTGATGCTCAAACTTGTGTTGAATCGGTAACTCGTACTGGCAGACTTGTTATCTTACAAGAAGGTCAATGGAGCGGTGGTCTTGGACATACCATCCAATCTAGGATACTAGAATCGTGTTTTTACAATATGGAGTCTGCGCCTGCCGTTATTGGTGCATTAGATACTCCGGTTCCATTCTCTCCACCTCTAGAAGATCACACAATTCCTTCCTTGGAGCATGTTATTGAAGTTCTTCGAACTACTTGCTCTTAATTATTCTAACGTGGATTTCTTTTTGGCAATTCTCAAAAATATTTCAGCAGCAAGCCATGCACCAATAATTGTTGACAATATATAGAATGGAATATTGCTATAGATTCCAGAGATAATATTTGGTCCAATAGTTCGAGCGGGGTTCATACTGGCGCCGGTTGCGGGTCCGAATAAAAATGCCAATATTGCAACCCATCCTCCAACCCATGAAGAAATAATCATTCTATTTTCACTTTTACTAATTATCCACAGAATATTTGCCATCAATACAAATGTGATGAATACTTCCATAATGAATGCACTTGCATAAGAATGGCTAGAGGAGATTGTTGTTGGCCCAGCACCAGAAACAGCTGCTGCTGCAATCAAAGCACCAATTATCTGTGCAGAAATATATGGAATAACTGCATTTTTTTCTAAATTGCCATGACGGTAAAATGCAATACTAACTGCAGGATTGATGTGGGCACCTGAAATTGGTCCAAAAATTATTATCGCCATTGTAACTGCAATTCCAAATGATAGACAAACAATTGCTGCAGAAGCACCATAGGAAATACTCCCGCACCCTACTGCAACCATCAATGCGGTTCCGAGTAGTTCTGCCCCCGCTCGTTTCCACATACTTTATCCGCATCTCCGGAGTATTATTTGATTTTCCTAAACCAATCAATTGAACGCATTGTCAACATAAGCGTCAAGAACTAATGGATGACTCGGGTGTATATGGAAGGGGAACAAAAGGTAATGGGGATACCTGAATTAGTCCATTTCAATACCCTCGCCATTACAGGTTCTTTATTTGCTGCAATTATTGGATTCAAGTTGTGGATAGATGAGGCAGGATGGGATAATCTTCCGCTTTCGTTGTTTCTATTGGGGTTAGCGTTGGCATTGTTGGTTACATCTGCAGACTTTTTCATTAAAGGTGCTAAAGGACTGGCACAAAGAGTAGGGATTCCTGAAGTCGTTATCGGATTGACTATTGTTTCTATTGGTACTTCATTACCAGAAATATTGGTAACCTCATCCGCTGCACTTGACTCAGCAACCCATCCCGATGTTGCAGATTTTGCAATCGGCGGAATATTCGGTTCTATTCTTGTTCAAATAACTCTTATTCTTGGAGTAGTTGTTTTGTTTAGGGGGATGAAAATACGCCCTTCATGGTTAAAGAGAGATGGCTTGATAATGCTCTTATCATTATTATTGTTGAGTTTATTCATTTACACAGGAAATGATTTAACTCGAATTGAAGGATTAATTCTAATACTCATTTATTCCTTATATGTATCATGGTTACTTCTAAATCGGAAAGAGATTAGAGAAGATGAATTACTTGGTAAATCGATAGAAGTAGAGACCACAGGATCTAATTGGAGTACAGCCGCGTATTTGGTAATGATAGCATTAGGACTATCCTTCGCTGTTTTTGCTGCAGATCATCTTGTGTCAATTGGTCGTGAATTAGCGGTATCAATGAATGTTCCACATTCTGTTGTTGGTACAACAATTTCCGGATTGGGTACTTCTCTACCAGAGTTAACAATTGCTTTGATGGCTGCTAGAAAAAGTGAAGGAGTGGCGATTGGAACTTTGATTGGCTCCAACATCACAGACCCATTATTGTCCATCGGTATTGCAGCGGTAATTTGTCCATTGGTGGTTACAACAACAGGGGCTCCTTTGTTGTTGAATTTTATTATCCCTGCAACGATATTAGGCTCTGCAATGGCAATTTTCATGATGTGGACTCAATATGAATTTAAGCGATGGGAAGGACTAGTATTGATATTATTCTACGGTGCATTCATGGCAGTATTGTTGGCAATACATGAAGGGATTATTGAGATTAGTTGGAATTTATTTTAGTTTGAAATAGAGTAAACAAGCAATATTGTCTTTTTTCGCAGATATTTTGTTTCAATCCTCATAAGGGGGTTCCTACTGGGAGTGTTATGGTCAACTTCCAACTTGATGAGATGCAGGAAATGTTGCGTGAACTTGCACACGAGTTTGCAGTAGACGAAATACGTCCAAATGCGGAGCATTGGGATGAGGAATCACAATATCCGAAGGAGGCAATACAGGCAGCACATGAGATGGGCTTGCTAAACCTCCACATCCCTGAAGAATATGGGGGGGCAGGATTAGGTTCAATTGAGGAAGTATTGGTAAATGAAGAACTTGCTTGGGGTGACCCTGGATTTGCTACAGCAGCATATGCTACTTCATTGGCTTGTGCGCCAATTATTACCGGTGCAACTGAAGAACAGAAACAAAAATGGTTAAGAAAAATCGCAGAAGATGGTGCTTTGGCATCCTATGGCGTTACAGAACCAGGTGCAGGTTCTGATTTGGCAGCGTGTAAAACGACTGCGATTCGCGATGGAGATGAATATGTGATTAACGGATCAAAGATGTTTATCACCGGAGCAGGTCATGCTGATTTCTTTTTTATTCTGGCAAAAACAGACCCATCTGCAGGCTACAAAGGAATGTCTGGATTTATCGTTGAAGCAGGAACTGAAGGTTTCTCATTAGGCAAGAAGGAAGTCAACATGGGGCAAAGATGTTCGGATACTCGTGCAATAACCTTTGACAATGTTAGAGTTCCATCTGAGAATTTGATCGGTGGTTCAGAATCCGGTGGTTGGATGAATGCAATGAATGCTTTTGACATGAGTAGGCCGAATATTGCAGCACATGCAACAGGATTAGCAAGAGCTGCATATGAGCATGCTTTACAATATTCAAATGAGAGGCAATCATTTGGAAAACCATTGCACAAGCATCAAGCGATACAATTCATGCTTGCAGATATGAAAACCAAAATTGAGGCAAGTCGATTGTTAACTTGGAAAAGTGCATATGAGGCAGACAATGGCATCCGTAATACCGAATCTGCAGCGCATGCTAAGAGATTTGCAGCAGATACTGCAATGGAAGTCTCTACAGATGCAGTACAGATTTTCGGAGGGTATGGTTATTCTGAAGAATACCCGGTAGCACGGCTCATGAGAGGTGCTAAAGTAATGCAAATTTATGAGGGTTCTTCCCAAGTTCAACGAATGATTATCGGTCGTGAAATCACAAAGAATTTCTGATTCAGTATTGCCTATCAGAATCTCTATCGGCGACTCTATCGGCAGCCCTTTCGTGCTCAAAAATCATTTTGTCATAATCATTGGCCATTTTTTCTTCCTTTAACATGATTTCATTCTCCATTTTTATTTCATCACAAGAAACTTCTGGTTGCCCGCCTAGTTGTGCAAAATAGGCATTGATCATATTTTGCTCATTAAGAAATTCAATATCATCATCATCTTCATCCCATTCGCCTTCCCATTCACCGAAAAAATCATCAGCTCCCGAAATCATTTCTGTTGTGACAATACCTTCTTCTTGAAATATTTCAATATTGGATAACCGATTTCTAGGGCAGACAATGAATTGTGCCAGTAAGGGGATATCCAAAGAAGTGATTTTATCATTAATTAATGATAAGCATAGGCTTACTAAACTGTCTCCTATCGGAAGTCTTGAACCATTTCTATTAGTGTGAATACAAATACTGGCTGTTAGTGAAAAATTATCTTTAAAGTCAGATTTCCATGAAGCCCCTCTTACACCAATCGCCCATGAACTTGTCCAATGGCTTTTTTTCTTATCACCAAGACTTTCTGGTGACATTCGATGGGCATTTATTCTATACCACCGTCTTGACATACCTCTGATATATATCTCCACATTTCCAAATTCTTCATCATCCCACTGAAGTGAATCACTTCCATCAACAGTATTGCGTAATAACTGCATAGACCTATAATATGGATTCAAATTATCATTCGCTGACTGTTCCATGGATGTTGAGAACTCTTAGGGTATTTCAAGACGCGATGTATTTTCTTTGTTTTGTTGGTAACATTGATACCGATTATTCAAAGAATAACTCTGTTGTGCCACCATCATGGCCAAGGGAATACCAGCGATTATTTTAGCCGCAGGAGCCTCTTCACGCCTAGGTCAACCTAAGGCACTTGTCAGTATTGGAGATACTAATTTGCTAGGTTTGGCATTTCGTCGTTTACAAAATGCGGGGTGCTCTCCAATCGTCATAGTAACCTCATCGGAATTAGCATTTGATTGTTTGAAATCAGCCCCTGGTGCTACAATAGTAATCAACAAAGACCCACAAGAAGGTCGAACTGGAAGTATTCAATGCGGCTTGATGTCATTGTGTGGAGATCATGGGAGAACTCCGAGAAGAGTATTGATTGCCCCAGTTGATAGACCCGGATGGAATGTTGCTATGGTTAAACAGTTAATGGAAACTAATAATTCATGTAAGCCGGTAAACAACAAGCGAAGTGGACATCCAGTAATTATTGCTGGAAATGATATTGAAGAAGTATTAGCCGCCCTACCAGATGAATCTCTAAGAGAACTTGTATCATTTAATCCAGTCCAAGTAAATTATCAATTAATTTATTTGAACATCGATACACAGCAAGATTTGCAGTTGTTATTGGATAATGAGCAAACACTACTGCAAAACGATTGAACTGGTTCAGTCGCAAAGTGTATGTGTTAATCCTGCAAGGCGTGGATATGACCGCAGCGGTTTTGGCATGGGCGTTATCACGCCTTGAACAAAGTCATTCGGTTGTTATTGCAAGTGTAATTAGCACGTCGGGCAGCGTTCCTGGGAAAACAGGAGCAAGATTGGCTCTATCGGGAAATGAAGAAAATGAACAATTCGTCGGTACCATCGGTGGTGCTGGACTTGAATTGAAGGTATTACAGCGCTGTCGCGAATTGTTATCACAATCATCTAAGCCGAGTGGAGAGGTGCTTACTTATGGCTTAAACAAAGGTGCGAAGGGCTATCAAGTAACACCTCTTGATTCATTATGCGGGGGCCAAGTAACTCTCGCAATCGAGGTGATTATCGCTATGCCGCATATACTATTGATGGGTGCTGGACATTGTGCAAAGGCACTGGTTAAAGGAATAGAATCCTTAGGTTGGAATTATTCTATACATGATACAAGAAGTGATTTCGTTAGTATTGAAGAATTTGCAAATTCAAAAGAATTACATTGTTCTTCAGTAGGAGCATTTTTTTCAGGTACTGAAGGTAAAGAAGAAGAAACAAAGCAATCACTTTCTCGATTTAGCGATATCCTGTTACTAGGTCATGATTGGGCTGAAGACCAAGAGAGATTGATTTCATTATTGTCTTTGATAGAATCAAAAGATGGTAATAATTCAAACATTGGCCCTCGGATTGGTGTTATTGGTAGCAGAAGTAAGTGGCAGTCCTTCGAGGCTGAATGCCTTAGTGCAGACATTTCTCAAAAGACATTAGATGGAGTTCAGTGCCCAATCGGACTGAACATCGGAGCAGAAACCCCTGAAGAAATAGCAGTAGCTGTAATTGCACAAATACTTGCAGCACACAAAGATGTTGATCATTCCAAACCTTCTTGGAGAGATCTGTAAGAATGTATTTCTCATAATTCGGTTATTTCCTTCGCAATGTAATTGATATGATGTCACCTTTTCGATGATAATATGGAACACCTCCATTCACATCACGAAAAGCGATGGATAATACTGGGAATAATGAGCCTTAGTTTGGTAATTGTCATGCTAAATAACGTCACATTGAATGTGGCATTACCAAAATTAGCAACCGACTTAAACGCTGATAATACTCAAATGCAATGGATTGTAGATGCATATGCATTGATTTTTGGTGGAACTCTGTTGGTGATGGGTTCTTTGGGTGATAGATTTGGTCGCAGAAGTGCTTTACAAGTTGGTATGGTTATTTTGGCCAGTTCAGCAGGTTGGGCTGCATTTTACGCTGATACAGCAAACCAAGTAATCGCTGCAAGAGCGATGATGGGGCTTGGTGCAGCATTAGTAATGCCAGCAACTCTTTCGATTGTGATCGTGGTTTTTCCAAAGGATGAGCGCGGTAAAGCAATCGGAATCTGGGCGGCAATGGCCGGAATCGGCGCTCCGATCGGATTACTAGTTGGAGGTTATATTATGGAGCATTACCAATGGCAAGATATTTTCTTAATCAATGTGCCAATTATTTTCTTAGCATTATTGGTTGGTGCAAAATATGTACCTCAATCCAAAGAGGTCAAGACTACGCCATTAGATTGGATTGGTTCAATATTATCAATCATCACCCTAAGTTCCATTTTGTACGGAATTATCGAAGGTCCAAGTCTAGGATGGGATAGTAACGAAGTTATCGCAGCCTTTGTTATAGGTATAATTTCGCTTATTGTTTTCATTAGATGGGAAAACAAAACCCCACACCCAATATTGCCAATGTCCTTTTTCTCTAATAGAGGATATTCAGTAGGACTTGTGGCAATCAGTCTAGCATTTTTCGTAATGTTTTCATTCATGTTTATGCAGATGTTACACTTCCAATTGGTGAGAGGATATTCACCACTTGAAGCGGCTATACGTTTCTTCCCACTACCTTTCGGATTAATGCCAGCAGCAGCTAATAGTGACAAATTGGTTTCAAAATTCGGTGTTAACCGTGTTGTAGGAACTGGATTATTATTGGTCACTCTGGCATTGGCAATATTCTCACAGGTTTCAATAGATACACCATACATAATGTTGGCACTGATGTTTTGGTTCCTTGGTCTTGGTATGGGTTTGACTATGGCGCCATCAACAACTGTTGTCATGGATGCAATACCAGAAGACAAGGCTGGAGTCGGTAGTGCTACTAATGATGCTAGCCGAGAGGTTGGAGGGGCTTTGGGTATCGCAATAGGTGGTAGTGCGTTGAATGAACTGTATCAAAGAAGCATAGTAATTCCTGACGGATTAGGTCCTATGTCTAGTGAGATCAATAACTCCTTCCCAGTGGCGATAAGAATTGGCCAGAAACTAAAGATGGAAGGAAATCCTATGGGGGATGTATTGATTGAAAATGCACGTATCGCATTTATTGAAGGAATGCAAGCATCATCTCTTATTGCAGGATTTATTGCTCTATGTGCATCAGTTTTCGCCTACAGAATGATGCCTAAAAAGAGTATTATTTCAGAACAGAAACAAACCACTGAGGAAGAATAATTCAATCCTTGAATAGTTTGTTTCTGAAGTATTTCAACTCTTCAATCGATTCTAAAATGTCGTCTAGAGCAAGGTGGCTCCCCTTCTTTTGAAATCCTTCAATTTCAGGATACCATCGCTTTGATAATTCTTTGATAGTAGAGACATCTATCATTCTATAGTGTAGATATTGTACTAGTTGCTTCATTTCCTTTTCCATGAATTTACGGTCATTCCAAATGGAATTGCCACATAGTGGTGCAACACCCTTATCGACCCATTTGGAAATGAATTCAATTGTTTGCTTTTCTGCTTCTTCGATTGAAACTGATTGATTACGAACTCTTTCCACTAACCCACTCTGTGTGTGGTGGCTTGTATTCCACTCATCCATATTCGCCAATAACTCTTCACTGACACTAATTGCAAGGTTTGGACCTTCGGCGAGGATATTTAATTGTCCATCGGTTATCACTGTAGCAATTTCAATAATAGACTCAGTTTCAATATCTAGGCCAGTCATTTCAAGGTCTATCCAAACCAAGCGTTGTGACCTTTCGTCCATGTTGAAGCCATGAGGCTTGACCCTTTCAATTAGGCGTAGTGTTGAAGAAGGTAATATTTGAGGCAGAAGCATGTCCGGTGATGTTATTGACGATGTCTCGGATGCAATTATCGAGGTTGAAGCAATTCCTCCTAATCGGATGATGGGGGCATTATTGTCAACTCTACTTCTATCAACAGTTGTTCTTGGTATTGCGATGAGCACAACATCGGATAAAGATTCTTCAGAAGTTGTAATGCAACAAGAGGATGACAAATGGAGGCCATTTTCAGTAGTGGCACCAATAGATACGGGAATAAACGTATATCATGATCATTTTCGCAGTAATGAAACATTACCGGCGTGGCTAGGGCAACAACTCGGCGTCACAATTACCTGTGAATTGACTTTTGAAGGCACATACCAAGAGAGAGTTGATGCAGATAGAGAAGGTTGCTGGGACCTCATTGGTTCAAACGATGTAGTTTACTTTGAAGGAACTAGAATTTTTGGCAAATCTCCAGATTGGACAGAAGGAGATGGAACGCCAATATTGGATGACCCAAATGATGGCCATGGCTCAGCAGTTACCGGTGCGGTAGTAAATGCAAATCCTAATGCTGTGATATTCTTCGTTGAAGGGTTCAGTACACAAGCAGTTCTTGCAGCGGCTAATCAACCACTTGTTGATGTAATAACAACATCTTTTGGGGCGCCAGGTTCGCTTCCAGTTCCAGGAATTGAATTAGGTACAAAGGAGGCGGTAGTATCTCAAATGAAACTTCATGCAGGTGCAGCAGATAATTCGCCATCGCCTGCTGTGCAGGATGCAACAGCAGGACCGCCATGGAGTATTGGTATTGCAGGTTATGCTGAAGAAGGTGATGACCAAAAAGAAATAATGTCAGGCTCATATCCTGATATTTCTGCAGATTGGACACAAGTATTGCCAAATCACCAAGATGTCAATGGTTATCATGAAACCTCTGGTACTTCATTTGCTACACCGAGGACCGCTGGAATAATTTCTTTCGTATTAGAGGAATTAAGAAACCAATTTTCTGATGATGGTAGTGGAGCTTCCCCTTCCAATCGTTCTGGTAATTTGGTAAATGGAACAGATGCTGAAGGAAATTCAATTCAAATAAAGAATTATGACGTGCGCGAAGCGATAAACTTGAGCGGATGGTATCCTAATTTGGATTGGGATCCTACCAGTGGTACAATGCCTATTTCTCCAGTTGCACCTTGCACTCAAACAGGTTGGGGTTTGATGAATTTAAGTAACATTGAACCCATTATCAAACATCTCAATGGAAGCGAGATAATGCCTGCAAGAGATTCAGATGTCGTTCTATGTATGCAAATCAACCAAGAAGCAAGAGAGGCTTATTGGGGCGCTTACCCAAGCAGTCCTCAATCTAGCGCACCTAGAATCAATGCTGGCGATGAAGGAGCAGCAACTCGCGACTGAATCTAATCATTCAGTTTCAAAGTTTAGCATCACTTGTCCAGAAGGTGAGAAACCTAATACTGGCTTGAATCCTTCATGCGGAGTATTGTTGATTGAATTCAATATGTTTTGTACCACATCACCAGGTAGTCTGATGGCAAAACCATCAGCAGTTTCAATCAAGCCATTATGAATAGGCTGAATTTCTGCTGGTGCAATAATTGGTGCTGGTTGTTCAATTTCTATTACTTCATCATCAGATATATCGATTACTGAATCCTCTTCAACTTCTTCAACGATTTCCAGTTGCTCTTCTTTCTTTGCAACTATCTCATTAGTGGCTTTGAGTAAGCCACTTTGACTTTGTTTTTCCACTACTGGCATCGCCATCGAGGCTTGTATAACTGCTTCTTGGATTTGTTCATCAGCGACATATATCTCGCCTTCTTCACCAATTCTTTGGCTGAACATTGCACCATAACCGAATCCAAGTATTCCCAAGAATACATAACCGAGTGCTTGGAAAATTTCCGAATCTAAAGTATTGGCGAAAATGAATGCTGTAATCAATGAGCCAAATCCTCCAAATCCTCTTCTCCAACGAGCATCATTTTCTTCAGAAAATCCTTGAATAGCAATCATAGTAAAGAGTACTGTCATTATCAGCCAAGAAAATGAATCAATATCCGTGCCTTCAAATGCATACCATATTCCAGAAATCGCTGAGAGCAATCCTCCCATTCCTAAGTAGTCCATGAAATCTAAGAACTCATTATCATCTTCCCAATTGAATGTCTGCCAATCGTATACCCTGTCATTTTGTGTTGAGAAGTAGATTAGCGCTCCACCTTCAACCGCCATTAATAATCCAATAACGAGTTGTCTAAATTCTTCAGAAGCAATTTCGGCTTCACTCAAACAATTTGCAATTGAAATACCATGCAATAATGGCATCAATAGTAGTCCATTTGTATTGCCTTTACGTATCGCAATATAAGTTACCCAAATTGAAGCAACAACAGGGCCAATTCCAATTGCCACATCAAAGGATAACAAAAATGCTCCAATGCCTATTATTCTTAGTGCATCTGAAATTTGATCTCTTCCCGCTTGAGTAGATGATGAAAAGGTATTCCAATTTTCAAGTTCATTATTAATTTCGTCACATTTTGAATATAACCAATTGGTCATCTCCATTGTTGAAAGTGACAGTGTGAAGAATGCAGTAGCAATAGCACTCCATCCAAATATTTCTCCATCATCCCAATCAGTAAAGTTTGCATCACCGCCCATTCCAATTATCAATGAGAAGAAGAAGGCAATAGGCATAGCAGGTATGAACGAAACCTTGCCCCTGTAGATAGCACTACCAGTCAACATAATTGTGAAAATAGTTGGAAGCCAAGAGGCTTCAGAAATAGCGGCGATTAATCCTACAGCAACCCAAGCCATTGAGCCCCACCATGGCAATTCAATTTTCGTTTCATCATCAACCTCTTTAGTCGCCATTATCCATACGATACTCATTTGGATTGCAATTATCCATCCACTAATATTTGCAATCGTAAGGAAACCAAATTCGACATCAATTGCCAAAGCATCTAGAATCGTATTGGCCAATCCAAATTCTTCCAGCCAAGAGATTCCAACGAATGCGAAGATTAGTGGAGATGCTAACAGCACCGTATTGTGTCTATGTTTTATCGCTCTACTTGTCACTAATACAAACATACTAATCAGAAGTAATCCACCAGAAGAGTCCATCATTGCGAGTAATAGAAGTCCAGCCAATGCAGAAACATCAGCATTCTTTGACAATACTTCATCATCTATTCCACGCTTATTTATTTGAGAGTTTACAATGAATGGTGCTGCGATCAAAATCAAATCTAATACAATCGCAGCAGGTATCAATCCACCCAGATGCTCCAATTGTTTTTCAGTTGCTTCAATTCTTGCTATTTGCATCCGAAGTATCATTGGAATGGCCATCAGCACCAACATCCATACCCCTGTTGCTCTTGTGACGGAACTAATCTTGTCAAGTGCGAGAATTTCGTAAACTAATATTGCGACTGGAATTGCTAGTAACATTACCCAAATAGGGTTTTGAGCAAAAGGTTTAATCTCTACTGAAGCGATTGCGATTGTCATAAAAACAAGAGGAACAATAAGGCCCATTCTCGCAAGAGAACCCCACGATTTTGACAACCAATTTTGTTCAAATTGTTTGATATAATCTTCACTTTTTGTATCAACTTCAACCCATGCATTTAGTTCAGTATTATATGTAGTAGCATTCTTTTTTTGTGTTTGCCAATTCAGCAACATCCCTATGTCGAATTCAACATTTCTGCCAATACGTAATAGGTAATATGAACCAATTCCAAGTATCATTAATGAGAGATTAAACCCAGATAATATGTCATCAAGCGCTGTTTCAGGTAAGTTTAATTTTCCAAATATAGCCAATAACAGAGTTGAACCTAGTGCGATTACAATTGTTAGGGACGCTTCTTTTCTGTCGTTAAATATGTTTGATTCACTAGCAGACTTGAGGCTATAATTTGCAATGTACAAGATGTATGCCACGAACACCCAAGGTAAGAACCATTCTTCAGCACCTAATATTGCTCGCGATAATACAACTCCACAAACGATGGACAAGTGTGCCCAGGATGATATTTTTTCCTTTTTGAAACCGTATTCAGCAATGACAACCAATGCGATTGGGACAAAATATTCTGCATAATCTATGGAGAATATTTCAGCATAACTGATGCCTCCAACCCGGGCCAATAAATCGGTCATGAAAAACGAGACTGCAATCATCGCTACAGTAAAATCAGCAACCCATTTTCTTGTATTGGTATTGATAAATAGCATGTAAGGAGTCATAGCCAATGTAATAATCCAAGGAATCATATTGGAATCCGTAGGTAAAAAGAATAGAGAAAAAGCCAAACCAATAGGCATCCAAGGAACTCTTCGTTGCATAACTGCAGGGAAATATGCAATCAGTACAGTAACCCACAACATCACAGGTAAAGTTAGATGTTCTGCTAACATTCCTATGTTTTCAGCTCTAAGTGGTCCAAGGATTAAGTTTAGATCAGCAATTCTAGCAATAAACATTGCAACTAATACTTCGCCCACCAATAGGACACTTGCTTTCTGCATCAATTCAGAGCGCAATTCTTCCTTTGAAGCATAGTATCCCTGAATCGCAATGATGAATATCAATAGAGATAATGCCCCGCCTTCGCCACCCGGAGGTGCATTTGAATTGAATAATTCGTAAAGAATTGGAACTAGGCCTGAAACGATTGCTACGACAAAGAAGTGCATCGATTTATTTGAACGTAATGCTGCTTCCATGCTGACAAAGGAGAGCAATATTATTGCAATTCCTAACTCGTAAGATACTTCATTATTGGACCAATCTATCCAAGGGCCCACTCCCGTAATCATCAATGCTAACGGGCCATAAATAGCAACGCCCCATCCAAATGTTGTAGCACCTTTGTATCTCTTTAGCAGTTTCATTTCTGTCAGTAGTAGGGCGATTACGGCAATTACCTGAACATAAATTCCATTTGCATTTGGCTGCCAATCAGCTCCTCCCGCATATGTGCTAGGATCTCCGAATATCTCAAGGCCTTCTCCAGTAACGAAACCCATTAGATAACGAGCCCCCCATAATGTGCCAACTGTTGCAAAGAAGAAACCGAGTCCAAGCATGTAATTTTGCACTTCCATCAATTGATGTGCATTTTTCTTAGACTGCAATTCAATCCAAGAGATAGCCATCGCTGCAGATACCAATCCGCCGATAAATAGCATCAGGAAATTAGAATTAGTGGCATTTTCATCAAAAGCGATACTAAAAATACCGCCCCAAATGGCTACCAATGCTACAATATACATTATCAATTGAGCAAATTTCTCCAAATTGATATCGTCTTGAGTTCTAATCTTTCCTGGCTGGCTAATTACCATCGGCGTTTGAATTGTGCTATTCTCGGAAGATGAATAAATCGTACTTGAATCATTAGTGCGCGCTAATAGTCCTTGTTTAGAAATTCGTTGCGGAGCCTTTCTTGTTGGTGCAGCCATATTAATCAACTATTGATTATCGCATATTGGTTTAAGCATTATTCCGGTAATCAAAACAAATAGGCAGTTTTGTAATTAAAATCTAATAACGAGTAACAAAACTATCAAACACTATGTTGAAAGGATAAACGCTAGTGGATGTGTTGTAGGTGATTGTATTATGGCACTCCGGAACGCAATGGCAATATTTTGTCTGACCATATTTTTGTTACCTACTTTGATAATGGCTACACCTGTTAATGCTGAAACATCTAGTGATGATTCTGAAGAAGGTTGGTGGGTTGAAACGACCGTTGACCGAAATCAAAACAAGATTGGAGATATGGTTGAATTACACAAGGACAATCCAATTTTCTTAGATGATGAAAATACCTTGCCGCTAATCATCGACTTTGACCACACCCCAGGTCAAGTAGAAATTGACCTATTGATGCGCGAAGTGAATTATCAACATCAATGGACATTAAGACATATTGATGCATTAGCTGGAAGAATTCCAGCAGATTTAGTATTGGACACAATCGCTTTACCAGGAGTGGTAATGGTTGAATTAGATAGTATTTTGACAATTAATAATGGCGATGCAGCAGTATTGCATGGTGTTGACCAAGTTTGGCAAAACACTGGTTATGATGGAGCTGGTTCTACTGTTGCTATCATTGACACAGGAATCGATGGAGCGCATTCAAGCATTGATGATTTAGATGATGACAATTCTACATACGATCCAAAAGTAATTGGTTTTTATGACCCAGTAAATAATCCAGCAGCAACCAATGGAACTGAAATATTCCCTTATGATGACCATGGACACGGTTCACATTGTGCTGGAACAACTGCAGGTACAGGAGCACCTAATTACGACCATATCGGAATGGCACCACAGGCATTTTTAGTCGGTGTTAAGGTGCTAGATGGAGGCGGTTCAGGTTCATTTGCAACTGTAATGGCTGGTATGCAATGGACTGTTGACCATCGTTTTGAATACAATATTCGTGCAGCATCAATGAGCCTTGGAGGTCCAGGAATAATCGAATGGACTTCTTCGGAAGAAGATAGTGTCAATCGTTATGCAAATGAAATGGTTCGTTCTGGTATCGCATTATTCATCGCAGCAGGAAATACCGCTGGACCAGGGCAAATCGGCACACCCGGTTCGGCTGAAGATGTAATTACTGTTGGAGCATTGGACAAGGATTCTGGAATCGCACCTTATTCTAGTGAAGGTCCAACAGAGGAAGGAAGAATAAAGCCAAACGTTGCATATGTTGGCTCTAATGTAATGTCGGTTGAAGCAAATAGCGGCGATCAATATACTGACATGTCTGGAACTTCAATGGCAACACCAGGTGCTGCGGGAGTTGCAGCGCTAATGTATCAAGCAAATCCAGATTTATCTCCATTTGATATTAGAAATATCATGCAAGAAACAGCCACATACCGTCGCTGTGAATATATGTTGAAAAATCAGCCTTGTATTGAGGATTTGGCTCCGAAAAATCGCCAAAACAATGTTTACGGACATGGTGAGGTAAGAGCACTTGATTCGGTAATGGAGGCTGCGGAACGAGATTATGCCTTCAACAATAATATCACAATTAATATTATCACAGAAATAGGCATGGATAATCGTATTCATCTAGAAAGTTCGGATGTGCTACAATTCAATTTGTCTCAAACCGTAGATACAATCCAATGGAGAAGCAATCATTTGAGGGATGATTGGAGTAACCTTCATTCGTTTGACCATGGTGATGATGAATTTACAATTCCAGCAATTGAGTTAATTCATAATCTAGAACACTTACCAGGTATCTCCTTAGAAGGAAACCATACAATCTCTATTCGAGGAATTGGTAATGATGGTTCAGAATCTTATTCAACGGCAGTCATTACAGCCGATATTATGTTGATGAACCCAAGCAAAGAAATTTCTTCGTCTAATGGGGAGTCGGATGGAATCTCAAATATTGCCTTAGCAATAGGGGGCTTCGCAATAGTATTCCTAGTCGTTCTTTTGTTGGCAGGATTAGTAACTGACAAAGAAGAAGGAAGTTTTGCCTCATCTGATTATTCAGCAAAAGACTACGTGGAATCTATCGATTCAGACATTGAATCAATTGTAGATGCAGAACTTGATGATTGAATACTCAATATGTGAGTTCTCTTTGCCAAATAAGATATTGGCCGGTAGTTATTTCATTTACTATTAGGTAATAGGCTCGGTTATGAAGTGGTTGAAGGACCCTATGGGAGAGAATCATCCAAAAGTTGGATTCATCTATCGCCTAACCCGCAGATTCACTCGTGCTTTGGTCTCAGTTTGGTTTAGAGAAATCAACCTTGTTGATGAAGATAATTTGCCAAATGAAGGCGGACTGCTATTCATCGCTTGGCATCCATCTGGCCTCATTGACCCGATGTTAATGCATGCAGCATTACCAGGAAGACAGTCGATGATTGCCAAACATACACTTTTCAAAATCCCGATATTGGGTAGATTCATCAAAGCGGCAGGCGCTCTACCAATTGAACGGGCGCAAGATAGTAAAAACAAAGAGGCTGCAAGTGATAGAAATAGAAATCAATTAGCGACAGTTTCAAGCGCTGTTGCAAATGGGGGAAGATTGATCATTTTCCCAGAAGGAACAACACATACAGAGGCAAGTTCCAAAAAGGCACGTTCAGGTGCAGCAAGAATCATTCAAGCAGCAATTAGAGAAGCGGAAGAATTGGGCAAACCAAGACCACACTTGGTGCCAATCGGTTTGCATTATTCAGATTCAACTACTTTTAGAGAACGCTGTGCAGTAGTTATTGAAAGACCAATGGTTTTACCACAACTACCAGATATAATGGAAGATTTCGAGGCTCAAGATAAACTCGATAGAGAATGGGTTACCTCGGTAACAACATCCATTGATGCTGAATTAAAACGGGCATCATTATCCAAAACCTCTTGGGAAGATAGAGAGTTCATTTGGAGAGGAAAAGGAGTAGTCCATGCTGAGAGGGCTCGGCAAATGGGAGAGGCTTTCACAAAACCAACTTATTACCAATCGGTATTAGGTGCTAGAAGGATTCGTGCTGGATGGGAGTTCATGGCTGCAAATGAACCGGAAAAAACTGCAAAAATTGTTGAAGATTGTACCGTACATTTTGCAAATTTAGATGATAGAGGAATCACTCCGTTAGATGTTGACAGTAAGCCAGAACGAATGAGCACATATGACGGGTTCGTCCTAATCGTAAAATGGTCATGGGCTGCCGTTTGGATGCTTGGGTTAATCACTTGGAGTGCAGTAATTGGCAATGTCCCTGTCTATCAAGCCAATTACTTATTGATGTATTTTGCTAAGAAATCAGATGCTGTAGATAATTCAGTATTAGGGACATACAAAGTTCTTGCAGCCGTAATAACTTTCCCAATTTGGTGGGTTATTGCATCTTTGATGGTGACTTGGGCGCTATTGGCTGAGGCTAGTCCAGTCAATACATTATTGTCTATGCATTGGCTATTAGAATATTTAACACATTTACCATTCTACTTAGTTTTCCTAATTTTCATGTATTGGTGGCCAAATTCAGCCAAGTTGCATTTGAAACTATATGCAAATTTGGTTCGTAGTCATCGTAGTTTGAAAAGATGGTCTCGCTGGTCAGATGATGAAATTGATTGGGAAAAATTACAACAGAACCAACGGTCTATCGCTCAACAATTGACTCAGTTGGGAGACGGATTAGTGCTGCCTGGAGACCCTGATTGGGTTGAACCTCAAACAGGAATGGATGATTTCACATCAGTGCAATACCGAGTAGATGGATGAGATTATTATTCCAATAGCATCATTAGTGTCCGCCCATACGTCGCCGTAGGCGACTATTGTGGTAGGGACAGAACATGTAGATATGCTTCCTTGTGGAGACAAGGAAATCTGGTCAGCAAAGGTCAACGGAGAGGCAATTGAAGTCCTTACAACATCAAATGCAACATTACTAGATGTTCTCAGAGATAAAGTTGGAACTTTAGGAGTAAAGAGAGGTTGTGATTTGGGAACTTGTGGCTGTTGTACAGTGATGGTCGATGGCCAACCACAGTTATCTTGTCTCACACTTGCCGGACAAGTATCTGATAGTGAGATCGTTACCGTAGAAGGGCTTGCAGACGGGGCACATCTTGCTCCAATTCAGAATTGTTTTGCAAAGTATGGTGGTTCACAGTGTGGATTTTGTACCCCTGGATTCCTAATTGCAGCTCAATCATTACTCAATACAAATACTTCCCCAACAGATGAAGAAGTGAAGACTGCAATAGAAGGAAATCTTTGCAGATGTACTGGTTACCAACAAATTGTTGAATCTATTCAGGAAGCCGCCGCCATTCATAGAGGTGAAGTTGAGCCAGAACAACCGGCAAGTTCGCCTCATCCAGACCCGCATCCAACCGGTCCAGAACAACCGAATATGCCACCAGGACACGCGAGGTGAAATTATGTCTGGAGGATACAAGCAGCAGCCAGGTAGTGGTGGAAATAATACTCGCAAAGATGGAAAGCGAGTTGCAGGAAAGCAATCCTTCCCACCACCAGGTTCCGGTGGTTCTAGGCCAAAAATGGCAGAACGTGACCTTCAATATATTCCTGAAATGGTTGGAGGTCGTGAAAAACAACCAGCCGGTTCGCATGTCCACGATAGAGCAAGAACCGGTACAACGGTTGGTAAATCTACAAAATTGGTTGATTCCAATGCAAAAGTTACAGGACAAGCATGGTATGGGGATGATGTAAGATTACCAAACGAATGTATTGCAAAAATATTGCGCTCACCACACCACTACGCCAAGGTAATTTCCATTGATACCAGTAAAGTTGAGGCATTACCGGGCGTATTAGCCGTAGCGACTGGAGAGGACTCTCCGAATAGTTTTGGCGTATTACCAGTAACCAAAGACGAGCATGCAATGGCGGTGGAAAAAGTCCGACACGTGGGAGATTTGGTTGCATGTGTGGCAGCAGTTGATGAGGCAACAGCGTTACACGCACTTTCATTGTTTGAAGTTGAATATGAAGAACTTGAACCGGTCTTTGACCCTAAGAAAGGTTTGGAAGATGCTGATGAACCAATTCATTGGAGAGGAAAGTACCATCTTGCTAAGACCAATGTACAAAAGCGAGTGTTCCAAGAATTTGGAGACCGTAGCCTGATTGACAAACCTTCGGCAAGCAACCACAACAAGTGGACCATGAAAGGGGTTCACCATGGGTTTACTGAACCCCATGCCGTAGTTGCTCATTGGGACCCAAATGGTCGTTTACAATTATACACGCCAAGTCAAGTTCCACACTATACACATCGCGCTCTATCAACGGTATTAGCAGTTCCAATGCACCAAATCAATGTCATTAGAACATTTGTTGGTGGAGGATTTGGTGGAAAATCAGACCCATTCCCGCACGAAATGTGTGCGGCGTTATTATCGCGCAAATGTGGACGACCAGTGAGGATTACATTTGACAGAGAAGAAGTCTACATGATCAATAGAGGGCGACATCCAAGTCATATTGAAGTGAAAATGAGTGCTGATGATGATGCAAGAATCACAGGATTCGATATTGATGCATTAATCGATGGCGGTGGATTCGCAAGTTTCGGCCATGTCACATCATATTACAATGGAGTCCTTGCAACCGCCCCATATGAATTGGGTTCATTCCATTATACAGGTGCAAGAGTTTGGACAAATAAACCTGCAAGTGGTGCAATGAGAGGTCATGGAGCAGTCAATACAAGATGTGCTGTTGAAGTTGGTCTTGACCAAATGGCTGAGGATTTATCAGTAGATCCAATAGATTTGAGGTTGGCAAATTTACTACCACCTCATAGTAGGACAATCAGTGGATTTAGAATTACCAGCAATGGTATGCGTGAAGCACTTGAAAAGGTGAGAGAGCAATCTGATTGGGATAATAAGTTCAGGCAACTACCACTCGGCAAGGGAATTGGAATCGGTTGTGGATTTTTCATTAGTGGTTCTGGTCTACCGATTCATTGGGATCCAAACAAGTTCCCTCACGCAACCGTACATATCCAAGTTGACATGGATGGAGGCGTAACAGTCCATTCAGGTGCCGCAGATATCGGTCAAGGTTCTACCACGGCAGTAGCGCAAGTAGTTGCTGAAGTATTGGCACTGCCAATTGAAATGATTCACGTTCGTTCACATGAAAGTGATACTAGCCCTGTTGATCTTGGTTCATATTCCAGTCGTGTTACTTTCATGAATGCAAATGCTGCAATTCGCGCAGCGATTGAGATTCGAGATAAGTTGCTAAACGCTGCTTGGGAAATGCTTGGATATCACCCAGACCTTTTGGTACTAAACGACAGGAGAATCTACTACAAACACGACCCTTCCATCGGTGTTTCATACCTTAAAGCACTGCATAAGGCTCAAGAGGATAAAGGTGCACTAATTTCCAGTGGAGCATATCGTTCACCTCCAATGGGCGGGGTACACAAGGGTGCAGCAGCTGGATTAGCACCTGCTTATTCGTTTTCTGCATATGTTGCAGAAACTGATGTGGATGTTGAAACCGGCCAAATAAAATGTACAAATGTTTGGGCCGCTCACGATTGCGGTAAAGCATTGAATCCTTTGGCTGTAAAAGGGCAGATTATTGGCTCTTGCCACATGGGACTTGGGCAAGTAATTTCAGAAGAAATGGTCTATGGAAGAACTGGGCATTTACAAAATGCTAATCTGTTAGAATACAAGATTCCATCAGTCCATGAAATGCCTCATGTTGAGCCAATTATCGTAGAGTCTTGTGACCCGGAAGGGCCATTCGGTGCAAAAGAAGCTGGAGAAGGGCCATTATTACCGATATTACCAGCAGTAGTCAATTCAGTCTACGATGCTATTGGAATTAGAATCAATGATTTACCATTGACTCCTGATACTGTATTTTTCGCTATTGAAAAGAAAATGAAGGCTCTATCTGTTGACGATGCACTTGACTTAGAAAGCCCTAGGTTAACTCATTCGGCTATGCAACAAGTTGTTGTTGAGAGGGCTGCACAGCATAAAATCAGAGATGTCGCACGCCAACGAAGCGAAGATACCTCTGCATATGTCAATGGAGTGCTATTCGGATTTGACCCAAATATTCCTCTCGAAGATCAAGTGGAAGGATGGAGAGCCGCAACAGAACCACTCCCTGAGCAATTAGCAGAACTTGGTTTTGCAGGTAAAGCCTGGCTCAAAAAAGAACAACGAAACATGGGAGGTGAGAATTGATGCTAATGCCATCTTTTACACTACACCACCCTACTTCTGTAGAGCAGGCATGTGAAATTGCACAGAACTTGATGGAAGAAGGTCAGAAATTTGATTGGGTTGCGGGCGGAACAGATTTGATTCCTAATTACAAATGGCACATCAATACAAAACCACATGTAATTTCTCTTGCTAAAATACAAGGGTCTAATGTAATATCTGCTACTGAAATTGGTTGCATGGCACGATTATCCGAATTAACCGAAGAGAATGGAGTCCATCCACTGATTGCTGAAGCCGCTTCTAAAGTAGCCTCTTCTTTAATTAGAAACAACGCAACACTTGGAGGAAACCTTTGTCTTGATACTCGTTGTTTCTGGTATAATCAAGGAGAAGATTGGAGGCGTAGTATTGATTGGTGCCACAAAGCAGACTGTGGGACTGGAGCTGATTGTAGGGTTATTCCTAACCAAAATACACTATGTGTTGCTACATATCAAGGAGACATTGCTCCTAACTTGATGGTACTTGAAGGGATGATTCACATCGTTGGTCCTTCGGGGCAAAGACAAGTACCAATTCGTGATTTTTATCAGTTGGATGGAAAGAAAAAGAATGTTCTTGAGGAGGGTGAGTTTTTGCTCAAAGTAACCCTTCCAGCAGAATCACAACAAAGAATTGGTTGTTATCAAAAATTGCGTGTTCGTGATTCTTGGGATTTCCCAGAGGCAGGTGTTGCTGCATCATGGATAGCAGGAGATGAAAATTCTATTCTCATCGCATCTACTGCTTTAGAATCAATACCAAAGATGCACGATGAACAAGTATCCGCAGTGCTGGAAGAAGGTTGGAACGGCATTGATAGTGTTAAATCTCTTTCAGTAGCCATTCAAAAATCAATAAAGCCAGTAAATAATACAACTCTAACTCCAAGATATCGTAAGAAGATGGTTAGAGTTTTGACCAAGCGAGCAATTGATGGTTTTTTGCGCTGAGGTGAAATAATGATTCGTAAAAAAACAAGAATTGTTGTAGCACTAATCATCCTGTTGTTATTGCCGATTTCATTAAACACATCAGCCCAGTTCGAAACTCAAAGTTGGGAATTGGGCTGGGTTACCGATGTTGATGGGTCTTATGAGGTCGAGATGGAAGATGATTGGGATATTAGCGGAACGTTAGTAATATTTATCGAAAATTCTCGCCAAAGTGAATTAAATGTGAATTTAGTATTAGATTGGGATTCGGAAATTCCTTTTGAGGTTGAGGGCCCTGAATCTGGAACTATTGCAGGAGGAGAGAACACTTCTTTCACATTTACTTTAACAGAAAATAGCGCTCTTAATATTCGTAGTTTCAGCCCTTCGGATTCATATTCTCTGACCTTGACTGCGGAAGAAGTAATATCTGATCAAACTGTTTCCAGCCAAGAGATTGATGCAGAAATAATGCTGCCAAAAATATTCAATTTACAACCTGATGATGTTGAAGGCCAAACAATGTACTCTGACACCTGGATTGAAGTTGAAGTCCTAATTTCCAATTGGGGTAATCATAAGGATGCGGTAACAAGTGCAGATATCAACATTAGGAGTTGTCCAAATCTAAATGTGGAAGGTTTAGAACAGTTTGACAATTTAATCGTTGAACCAACAGACTTGGACAATAATACTGCAAAAGGTTTTGACGTGAAATTTATTGCTTCGGCCAGCCACCCTGGAAGAACATGTGAAGTGACTTTCTCAGTTACTTCAGAAGGAGATACAAGGGTTCGTTCAACCACTTTTGATGTTAAAGTCACAGCTGCAGAGATTGTTGACAATGACCAATCCTCTGATGGCGGCTCATCAAGTAGTGATGGTTTGAGTGAAAATTCGAGCGATTTGTCATGGATTGGCTTTTATGAGTTATTTTTCATTCTGATTTTAGCATTTTATTACCCTAAGAGAGGTGAATAACCTGTTTTTGATTATCTCTCGCAGATATTAGAAAATTTGCATAATAATTGCCAATGTAAATATTCGGCGTAAAACTTCCGCATTTCGGCATTATTCGCTGTATTTGAATAGGAAAAGGGTGTGTATTAAACAAATGTTTATGCGCAGTGATGGATAACTATTATGAGTGGAGTGAAGTTCCGACGAATGCTTGTATTGAGTTATGCTTATGCAAACGCCGCAGGAGAGATAAAAAATGGCAGAGAGCAATGGTTCCCGTTTCAGTCTTGAAACGTGGTTAATGGTTGGCTTGATTTCGTCATTGTTACTATCAACCGTAGTGATTGCTTTAGTTTCTTCAAACAAAGAAACTGTATTTTCTCCTTATGATAACAGTCCTGATTATTCCGATCAACAATTGACGGTAATGCGTACAGATTTGGGAGATGGTGGAGTAGGTTACAATGTTGCAAACACCATGTCAACTCCAATGCTGGTAAATGATTGGAAAGAACCACATCGCACCCTTTTGGTAATTGCTGCACCAGAGAAACCATTCGATTCCGCTGAAGCAGCAGCATTGTATGACTTCGTTGCTAATAAAGGTGGTAAAGTAATACTTGCAGCAAATAGTACGAATGCTCAATTAGTTGCTGAAGAATTCGGCGTCAAATATTTCGATGCACCAGTAGTTGACCCTTACCAATATTATGAAGTTGCAGATGAAACTGGTGAGCGAATTGACCCAGACCAGAGAAGGCTTTGGTCAGTTGCAAGCATTGATAGAGAAGTTACAGAAATGGGAGAAGAATCTAGAATCCCTTGCAGTCAAACTATGATTACAAATCAGCAAATTAGCAATTGTAGAATGCCGGTGCTATTCCACCGTCCTACTGCAATCCAAGTATTGGATGAGCAGGCAGACACCGGTCGTGAAATCAGTGTATTAGCTCACGCATCAACACCTGCATTCATCGCTCGTCATGACATGGATGTCAACAACAACAACAATCCTACATTGGGTGAAGGAAAAACTGGACTAATAGTTCGTATTGATTATCCAATAACTAGTGGAAATATTATCGACAAGAAACCTCACAACGAGGTTGGTAGTATTTCAGCAACTGGAAGTATCGTTTTCGTTTCTGACCACTCTGTGTTTGCAAACCATCTGTGGGATTTTGACTTGGCTGGAGAAACTGGTAAGTTGCAGTGCACTTCCCCATATTATGTTGAAAACAATCACAAGTGCTGGAGTACGGCAAGCGATGGATTATCCGCAGCCCAAGGTTCAACACAATGGAATGGTAACTCTCAATATTTCACAGCACTCATTTTTGATATGATGGAATTTGACAATAAAGATATGTCAACGACCATCACCAGCCATCCTGATCAATTCAATTTGGTATTTGATGAAAGTAGACACGTTTCAAGTGCATTGAGTATGCCATTTACAGAAGCGATGGGTGCAATCGTATTGCTCACTAGCGATGTAGTATTGAAGTGGTTAATTATTCTCAATTTATTCGCTCTTCTATCCATTGCAATAATGGTTGTACCAGAGAAAGAAAACTGGAGACATGTCTTTGATTTGACTCGCTTCCGCGAACGCCCTAACAAGGTTGACTCTTCACAATATCATATGCGCACCAGAGAAGCGATGCTCTCAAAGGTGCGTCAATTTAATGACTTAACGCGCGATGAATTCGCACTTAAGAGCCAAGCGGAAATAATGCAATTAGTCCGCGACCCACGATTGGTTGAATTAATCAGCAGTAATCGTGCCTACTCCAACGAAGAACTAAGGGAAGTAATTCCCCAAATCCGGCGTTGGGGTAAATAAATAGGAGGAAATTGACATGCAACCCCCAGCACCACCAGCAGCCCCAGCAGTTCCTGCACCAGCGGCACCTGTGGCCCCTGCAGCGCCTATGCCTGCCCCTGCCCCTGCGGCTCCAATGCCAGCAGTAGCACCAGCAGCACCAGCGCCAGCAGCACCGGCCCCAGCACCAATGCCTGCAGCTACTGCCCAACCAAGACATCAGAGCACACCTGAGGTCCGAGAACGCCTACAAGCAGTCGGAGCGATCGCAACAGCGATTTCTGCGGAAGTTCAAAAGGTAATTATCGGTAAGGCTCACGTTATTGATAACGTGTTGATTAATATCCTCTCCAACGGTAACCTTCTCTTCGAAGATTACCCAGGTTTGGCTAAGACTCTGATGACAAACACCTTTGCCGATGCACTCGGCTGTGACTTTAAGCGTGTACAATTTACACCGGATTTGTTGCCAGCTGATATCACCGGTACTAACATCTATGATGCTAAGAAGGGAGAATTTACTTTCAAGCCAGGACCTTTGTTCTGTAACCTTCTACTAGCGGATGAGATTAACCGTGCTCCACCAAAGACTCAAGCTGCTTTGCTTGAGGCTATGCAAGAGAAGCAAGTTACAATCGGAACAGTAACTCACAAGTTACCTGCACCATTTATTGTAATGGCAACTCAGAACCCTGTAGAGCAAGAAGGTACTTACCCTCTTCCAGAAGCACAACTTGACCGTTTCATGTTCAAGATGTCCGTAGGATATCCAGACCGTGCAGATGAAGACGAAATTCTATCCCGTCGTATTACACGTGGAAAGGATGCAGTCGATGTCGATGTAATCACTGACCCACAACGAGTTATTGCAATGCAACAAGCTTGTGAAGACGTATATGTTGACCCAGCACTTCGTATGTACATGGTAGAAGTTGTAGCAAGAACCCGTGAGGACCCTCGTGTTCTCGTCGGCGCTTCCCCTCGTGGTAGCCAAGCTCTTCTGAAGACTTCCCGTGCATCTGCTGCTCTACGTGGCCGTGATTTCGTTACGCCTGATGATATCAAGTCAATTGCAGAACTTGCAATTGCACACCGTATTATCCTCAAACCTGAACATCAAATTAAGGGTCTTGAAGCCGGCGAAGTAATCCAAACAATTTTGCGCGAAGTACCAGTGCCTACTGTTTGAATCTAAACTCTATAATTGATAAAGAGGTGTTTTAGATGTGGAGTCGTAAATCAGCAATGTTAGGAAGTTTGGCTGTGTCCATGTATTTACTTGGACTCACCCTACGTAATACCCAACTTGTTACTATTGCCGTAGTCATCTTTGTTTTCCTTACCTGGGCTGCCCTTTTCGGTGGCCATGCAGACGTCGCAAGTACTGGGCGTCGTGCAGATGAATGGAAGGGAGAAGAAGGAGCAGCACTGGGCAATGTCTCTGCAATGCGTAAATTATCTAGCGCTCGGATTTTCGAAGACGGGGAATTAGATGTAACGTTGCGAATGCAAAATCACTCTTCATTAGCCAAGATATTGGAGGTAAGAGATAGAGTTCCAGAAGTAATGAGAATCAAAAAGGGTTCTAATTACATCTTGATGGAACTAGGTCCTCGCCGTGAAACACTGATTGAATACACTGTTGAATGCCCACTACGTGGCTTCTATAGTCTGGGTCCTGTGGCTGTTAGGATCCAAGACGCTTTCGGATTATTTCACAAGGAAAAAGAATTGCATGTCTACAATGATTTCCTTGTATTCCCTAAGATGGAAGACCTCAGTGACACATTCGTCAAGTCTCGTGTTCCGAAGATTTTCACCGGTGCGGTAAATATCAGACAACCAGGTCCTGGTTCAGAATTCTATTCACTACGTGAATATTTTGAAGGAGATTCCTTTAGAGCAATTAACTGGTCAGCATATGCTAGAAGTGGTAAATTGATGGTTAACGAACGTGAACGTGATGCAGTTTCTGATATCATTATCATAGTTGATTCAAGAGCAGTTTCTGAAACTGGTCCAGTTTCTAGAAATGCATTGGTTTATTCAACAAGAGCTGCAGCATCATTGACTAAGTATTTCTTAGGACGTCGTGACTCCGTTGGTGTTATCACATACGGAAATGAAGTTGTCAGTGTTGATAGAGATACTGGAAAGAAGCAACTATACATTATTCTAACCAAGTTATCAGGTGCTGTTGCTGGTGGTAATATTCCACTACAAGTAGTAGTGAACAGAATAATGCCGCACATCAACAAGGGTAGTCCGATCATATTCTTATCGAATCTTGAAGACGATCCAACAATTGTTAATGCACTACGTGACTTTAGAGCAAGGAACTTCGATGTTACAGTTCTTTCACCATCATCTCTTGAATTTGAGTTTGACGCCAAGCGTCTTGACCGAACTGGATATGAAGTAATGAAGACTGAAAGAGATGTACTAATTAGTGAATTAAGAGGTCTCGGCGTCAATATTATGGATTGGGAGCCTGATATGCTACTATCTACAGCACTTGCAGGAGCAAGAGGATTCTGAGGTGAGATTATGACAATTAAGAAGCCATCCGGAGATACTTCACACTTGTATGATGGAAAGACTGTTCGTTCAGCCGCCCCATCAAGAAAGAAAGCAGCAGGACAAATGGGCATTGGTTCAGAAATACCAAAGGACGCGATTCCTGAAGTTGAAATTCCAACCTTCATTGAAAGCCTATTAGGCGGTCCTCTTGTGCCAAAGATGAAATTCCTACCTCCAGATAAGATGGTCCAAAACCTTCAGATTGGTGTCTATGGAGTTCTAATTGCTCTCGCTCTTCTAACATTCATTGTCTCGCCAGAGGAAGGATCAATATGGTATATGATGACTGGAAGCCTTGGATTTGCATTCATTATGCAGATGATAGTAATAATATCAGCAACAGTTGCTGGTTTCTGGGGAACTTTCCAAAGGGATGCACGTTTCTCAATTGCAAGCAATTTATTATTCATATTAGCAATCTTGAGATTCGCATCATCAAAGGTGACTTTATCTAATGATGTCTTTGGATTTTCAGATAGTCCAACTATGTTGTCAATTTTGGTTGTAGTCTATGCTGTACTGTTGATAATGTATTTCGAATTATCAAATGGAGTTATTCGCTACTCTATGCTAGATACGAGTATTAGAACCAATGAGGTATATGTGATGAATCCTAAGAAGATTGTTGGAAAGTACCATCGCTCACTTATTTTGAATCCTATTCTTGCTACTATTATGGCGATGATCGTTTTGAATGCAAACAATATTTTGCCATTCATCGTTGGAATCTTTTCTGAAGATGTGGCAATGCGTATGGAAGAATCAGTTGAATTGATTTCAGTATATGGCGTTGCACTTGGTACATTATTCGTATTCTTAGTAGTAGGCGGATTGTTTGCATTAAACCTTCCAACCCACCTGCAAAATTACCGTGAGAATAAAGCAGAGTGAATAGTTACCCCTTCATTGATGAAGAGTGTTACAAAGATTGAATAGTTCACTCAGTTCAACCAGTAATGAATTAATGTTAATTTCTTTAGCCAATAATCTCACTGAGTGAGGCGATTGGCTAAGCAACTCCAATCCCAAACGGTTGCCTAATTGTTCAAATAACATTAGTTGCTCATCCTCTGTTCCATTTCCAACTAGCGAAATCATTGCATCATAAGTATCAACTTTTGGAGTTTGGAAATGTTTTGAAATTATTTGAATTGCTTGAATAATTTCGTACTGGGAAATTATTATTTTTACCTCACCTGGTTGTGAATGTATGTGCCAACAAGTAATTCCTTCAGTTGCCAAATCCACTAATAACTGGCCAAAATTCTTGCTTTGCTCTTCGAGAGAGAGAGTTTCTATCGATAAATATGCAACACTGGTAAGGCAACCTATACCCTTGACATTGTATTCATCATGAATATCGGGCCCTATGATAGTTTGAGAAAACTCTCTTTCCTGATATAGATGCATAATTTCTAATGGGATTCCAACCGTAGCCAAAGGTTCCACTGTCGCAGGGTGGAGAACGGGAGTATCCAATCTGGAAAGTTCCATCGCCTCACCATATCCAAGGTAGTTAATGGCAGTAGTTTCTATTCCCCAACGTGGGTTTATTGGTAAAACGCCGGCAACATCCTTCCAAAGAATTACTTTGTTAGCATCAACAAGGTTTGCGATTGCAGTAGCCGTATGGTCACTACCACCGCGCCCTAACAATGCTAATTCACCATCAGTACCTTGTCCGAACCAACCTGTAAGTATTGGAGTTCCTTGCAATGCTGACAAGTTTAGATTTTTTCTTGAAGACTCTAAGTCAACCGTAGGTGCTTTGCCCTTACCATTTAATCTCAAACCAATATCTTCAGCCCCGACAGGGTGAGTGCTCATTCCCATAGTATTGAGAAAATGAGACACAACAAGTGCGCTCAATCTTTCACCAGCAGCTAACAAACGATTCTTTGCAACATTGTTTTCAGGATTAACTGCCAGTTCAACCAGTGATTTTTCAATTCCATTTAGGACATTACTGAATAAGTGTCCAATATTTGATTCTGCTAATCCGGGAGAAAAACGTAAATGTTGCTCTTCCAAATCATGAACTAAACGTCCAGCATAGCGTGGTTCATGTGCTGCTCTAAGCAATCTATCAGTAGTTCCCCATAATGCAGAAACGACAATTATTGATTGTCCTGAGGTTTGTTTTATCACTTGTGAAATTCTTTCAAGGTCCGAAGAATCTCGTAAGCAAGATCCCCCGAACTTGTGAACAGTAATCATTTCACCATCACTCAAAATAACCACCTCTTATTGCTAAATCGACTAAAATGAACGTTGCCATCGCTTCAACAACTGCTACAGCGCGTGGACCAATAACCGGGTCATGTCTTCCTTTCACTACAAGTTCTTCTTCAGTTCCAGTATCTAAATTCAAAGTTAACTGTGGCTTTGCAATACTGGATGGCGGTTTGAATGCAATATTAATTTTCAATGGCGCCCCACTTGCTAATCCAGCGATTGCCCCATCAGGAGACTCACCCTTCAATTTAGGTTCAGTAACAGTTCCACCCCAGGCATCATTATGTTGTGAACCGAGCATTTGTACCGCATTGAATCCTCTACCGAATTCAACACCTCTGGCTGCAGGAATTGCCATCATCGCTCTCGCAAGAGCCGGTTCAACTCCATCAAACCAAGGTTCTCCCAAACCGAGAGGTAATCCCGAAATACAAAGTTCAACTTTGCTGCCAACGGAATCTAGTTCATTTCTAAGGGAGTCTAGATATTGTGCCATTAATTTTGCAGCAACTGGGTCTTTACATCGCATATTGACACAATCTTCACCTTGCCAATCATCTGGGCATGATTGGATGTCTTGAGCATTGATATTGCCAATAGATGAAACATGGGCTTCAATTTTCACCCCAATTTCGTCAATAAGTGGCGCTAATATCGCTGCAACTGCAACTATTGGTGCAGTCAATCTAGCGCTTGAGGTGCCTCCACCTCTCAAATCAGCCTCTCCATCAGTTTTTATGTGCATTAATAGGTCTTGATGGCCTGGCCTTGGGTGGTGTGGAAGAAATGAATAATCGCTTGATTTTACATCGTTATTTGCAATTCTAATTTTACATGTTTGACCATTTGTTTTTCCATTCTCCACGCCGCTCAAAATTTCTACAATATCACTCTCTTTTCTTTTGCTGGAATATTTTCCACCAGGCTTGCGTTTATCCATTGCACGTTGGATGGCTTCAGCATCGATAACAATACCAGAGGGTAATCCTTCAACGATTGCACCTACTTCTGGACCATGACTGGTACCAAATAGTGTCAAACGAATGGCTTGGCCGATGCTCATCTGCATACTGACTCAACCTAACCCAGCAAACTCTGTTTGATAATGTGTTTGTTAATCACTCAATTTCGTCTTGGACATCATCGGAGTTAAGGAATTTTGTTTCAATTAACTTAATGTCAGGATATCTTGATGCATACCATTGTTTCAGTCGTTCACAGGATGGTTTGCTAATAGATGGAGCAACCAATACAATCGCAGTTCCTGAGCCCGACATCCCCGATGCTCTTGCGCCATTAACAAAAGCATCATTTGTCAATTTTCTAGCCGATGAATCTGAGACGATTCCAACCATTGCTCTTCCATTCCAAGTTAGTGCGACAAGTTCTTGGCCTTCTTGAATCGCATTTAATGCATGAACAAAATTTTGTTGCTGTGCTGAAAAAGCTTCAGGATCAGGTCTTGAATTTCGCTCACCTCTTGACAGAATTAAGACGAACCAGTCTTCAGCAGGAGGGCCAGAACCTTCCATTAATACTCCTTCTTCAATTGTTTCAGCATTAACATCGATTAATTTCCAACCATTTGTTGCACAAGCCCAAGCATCATCAATAGAACCGGTGATAGAAACACCTGCTTCCAGTTGTGCTTGAGCAGACATTAGTACGAGGTCCTTGTCTTCCAATTCCATTTTCATGGAATCGCATAATGCGCGCAGTGCTGCAATTGAAACAGCAGCGGATGATTTCAGACCTTGTCGTGGTGGAACTTTTGAAGCGACTGCCCAATGCAAATTCTCTTTTGTTAATCCATTTGGTAATTCATGGCCACTTGCAATCCACACATTGACAACCGCTTCGAGTAGACCATCAGGGTCGGATAATGACCTCTTACTTTCTTGGTCTAAGAGACGGACTGCGACTGGTAAGTCAAGTGCCATACTACATCCATAGCCTAAACCAGCAGCATGAAGAAGACTACAAGCACCATGAGCCTGCCCTTTTCCTATTACTGCCATTTTCTCACCTCTCTACTACTTCGCTTAGCACAGTAATACCGATATGCCGGGCATCGGAACTACTCCATCCGAGAATCTGGTCGCCGATACTTAAATCAGTTACGGCTCTCAATTTTCGCAGGGGAGTGACTAAACGAACAGTCTCCGCTTGTTGCAGGAAGAGTTGAGCCTCTTTATCATTTGTATTCTTCAATGAGAATAATAACATCGGGCGGCGCTCAATTTTGAGCCTTCCAATAGTCGCAGATTTACATTTCTGGGATTCCGAAACAATCAGTACTTCGTCACCAGCCTCCAACTCACTCAAATATTTCGTAGTCCTATTTGCCATTACAATATATGCATGAGGCGGGCCTGCATTGACTCTAAATGGGCGTGAAGGAACATAATCGGAGGCAATCGTTTCACCATGAATTAATGCCATACAAGAAGAACTTGAACCAATTAGCATACCTTCTCCAATTTCCAAGAGACTTGTCAAATCAATACAATATCTATCGGAAACTCCCCCTGATTTTATTTCAGTGATAATCAATGGTTGTAACTCAATATTTTCATTTTCACTGATATCGTCAATAGATTGCAAATTTTCTCCACGTTGTGATTTTGCAATCAAAGCAGCATCAATCATTTTCTGGTTCAAATCAACAACCAAAGCATCAACACCAATTTCCAGTGCAAATGCAGCGCCTTGTGCTTCCGCAGGAGTGCGGATCAATGCAGCAATTTTAGTAGGGCTTCCAGTACAAGCAGCAATGATATTTTCAATAGGTATCATCGACCAATCTTCAAATTCTAGTAATATCCAATTGACACTTCCAACAAGTGAACGTGCTTTATCTTGGCCATTCGCTCCACTGACTTTGATAATTTCACCAATGATTTTTCCATCTTGAAATATTCTGTTCTCTTCGATGATGATTTTCGCAATATTGACATCATCTCGTGATTCAGATTGTTGGATGATAAAATCTATAGAACTTAACTCATAGTCGGATAAATCACTATCGTTGCTACGATTGTCCAACCATATTTCCACTATTAACACCTCATAGATCACATGACGAAATAGCGTCTTCAACAGAGTAGTCTTGATGAACTAATAATACAATAGCCTTGGCTATTTTTTCAACTTCTGGATGTGAAAATACTTGCCTACCCATACATACGCCACTCGCACCATTATCCAAGGCGGTTCGGACCATGCTAAGAATTGCGAATGAATCTCCGGACGAAGGTCCACCTGCAACCAATAATGGAATTGGAACGCCTCGGCAAATTTGTGAAAAGCTTTCAGCATCGCCAGTCCACACCGTCTTTGCAGCATCACAGCCTAATTCAAAAGCAAGTCGAGCAGCATGTGCATTCCCACGCGTGGAATCTCCATCCATTACGCTCAAATATTCTCCTCTCGCATAAATCATACCAAACATTGGCATTCCAAGTTTGTGACTTTGACGACTTACCTCTCCCATGCGCTCAATCATTTTGGCTTCATTGGGGCTGCCAATATTTACTTGGCATGATACACCGATTCCGCCTCTTGAAAAAACCTCATCAGGGTGTCCGACAAGAACTTTGTTGGCTGCATCAGGTCCAGCATGACGTGTTGAAACTGACAAATGGACAACCATATTTGTCTTCGTACCTTTACACAAGTGAGAATAATGGCTCACTATACCTTTTTGAGCAAGTATCACATCAACTCCAGCTGAAATTAATGCCTTAATTGTCTCTTCAGTATCTACCAATCCTTCAACTGGAAAATCAGATGCACCATGGTCGATAGGGATCCATACTCCTCTGCCCTTTGGCAACAGTCTCTCAAGGAGCCTATCTCTATCCATGTACCTCCCACGAGCATCATAGGGTCAAGGTTTCGCATGAGAATGGATGCAAAAAATCTCTAAAAAGTCCGAGTTATTGATTTCTTAAAGATTCAGCAGCCCAATTCATCAAATTTGCTTCTGCTCTGCTGAGGTGTTCTTGTAATGTTGAACGTGGAATATTCATATTTTCCGATAATTGCCTCAAACTAGTCTTTTTTGGAGTTTGGTAATAGCCTACAGAACAAGCATTAATGATGCATTCAATTTGTTTTTCAGTTAGCAATTGTTCTAATTGGTTCTCTTCATCAATCATTTCAACGACCTTTACTCTATCGGGAGGCAAAAACACATTACAGGTTTTCAAGAATTTTGAAATCCCACTCGGCACCCCTCTTACGGTAATTTCCATTCCATCTCCTCCAAATGAATAAGGAGGGATGATGTGAATATCCTGGAATCTAATTGCTGCTACTGAAAGTGGATGAGAGTTCCAAGCGATAATATGTGTCTCACCAGAAATTCCCAAATTGGTTTCCTCAATTTCTAAAAATGGAACTTCCATCAAATGCTCAGGACCCATTCCATCAACAAATGTCGGAATAATCAACTGCCGAACCCCTCTTTCACTAACAGATAAATGCGCAACAACCTCTAGTTTTGAGGCGATATGAGTAATTTCTGCAAAATCAGAATTTGCAACACTCAGCGCATTCCAAGAAATATGCGCTTCTCTCATAACCCTCACCATGCAGTTAGTACTATTAACATCATTGACTCAAACCGTTGTACTGGATAACATAGGTGATGCTTATTAACAAGGCTTACCGTACGATAATTGTTGGGCAAGACCTATTCTGGTGAAAGTATGTCAATAGTTGAATTGAAAGGAATTAGTAGAATTTACGGCGAAGGGGATACTGAAGTTCGAGCCCTCGACAATGTAGATTTAACAATAAAGTCAGGAGAAATAGTTGCATTATTAGGGCCATCAGGTTCTGGAAAAACAACATTGTTGAATATTATTGCAGCATTAGATACTCCAACCGCCGGTGAATATTCATTCATAGGAGATGATGTTGAATTAGGCAATGTCGGTAAAATGACCGATTTCAGAAAGAAAAACATTGGCTATATTTTTCAATTTTTTAATTTAGTAGGTGACTTAACTGCATTGGAAAACACCATGTTAGTACAAGATTTATCCGGTAAGAGAGATAAAAAGTATGCACTAGAATTACTGGAAAGGGTAGGTCTCAAAGGGCTTGAAGATAGATTCCCTTCTCAAATGAGCGGAGGGCAGAGGCAAAGAGTAGCAATCGCTAGAGCACTTTCAAGCCGTCCAAAAATGATGCTTGGTGATGAATTAACAGGAAACCTTGATTCTGAGACATCGATTCAAGTGATGGAAACTTTAATTGAAATATGCCGGAAAGAAGGAATGACTGTATTATTTGTCACTCACGATCGAAGCCTAACCAAATATGCCACTCGAGTATTACAACTTGAAAGCGGGAAGATTATTGGTGATGAAATTGGTGGTCTTTCGACGATTAGCGGGCAGGTGGAAAGTGCTGCGAAAGATGTAATTTCTGGGGCAAAAAAAATCGCTGGGAAAATAATTGAATTTGCGGATGAAGTTATCGGGTGAATAAAGTGAGCAGACTCTTACTAACAAGGCTGAGGCGCAGTATGATGCGCTCTAAGTTACGTGTATTCACAGTGGTAGCCATAGTGGCATTAGCCACTTATACAGGAGTAATGTTATCTGAGCATGGAAGAAATGCAGGTTATGTGTACGAAGATTTCTATGCTGAAACAAATTTATCAGATTTGATAGTTTCAGATGTTGAACAGCCTAGAAGTAACTTCACACGACTTTGCGATTCACATTCTGATTGGAATTGTGAATCAAGATTGACACTTCAAGGACAAACCTATAATTCACCATATGGTGAAGATGAATGGATTCAGTCACTTTGGCATGGAATGGAGAATGGCGAGGTATCTGGACTGTATCGTATTGAAGGTTCACTCACTCCAAGTGATGGTGAAATCGTTATTGATGCTCATGCTGCAGAAGGATTGAATTACAAAATAGGTGACCAAGTTCGAATTATTGCTGGCAATGGTACAAATGAAGTGACTATTATTGGAATCGCAAATTCTCCAATGCACTTATGGTATGCTGCTGAAGGAAGTTTATTCCCGACTAATGACGGGTATGTTGTCGGCTACCTTGATTCAGAATATTTAGCAAGTATTGCTGGTTTTGAACCTTTGACAAGGAATGAGATGTACATTGACATGCCAGGCACCCCTTCGTTTGATTTATCAGAAACACTTGACTTGGATGAAGGTGCGGAATTAACTATTTCTCGATTGAAATTAGTTGAGGAGATGCGTTCTTTAGATATGGAAGGAGATGTTGTTGATAGAAGTGGAATGACAAGTCCTGAATTGCTAAGACTAGATTTAGAAGGTTCGAATAAATCCTCGCCATTTATTCTAACTGTATTACTTCTTGTTTCAGGATTAATGATTGCAATTTCAATTAGCCGATTAGTAAAATCACATTCACAAGAAATCGCAGTACTTCGCACCATCGGAGCATCCGGCAAGGACATAATGACTGGCTATCTATTGATACCATTGTTCCTCGGAATACCAGGAGTAATAATTGGTATTCTTCTTGGAGTTTCACCGATAGGATCTCAAATGATGACAGAATTTTATTTTAATTTCTTTGGAATACCAGTAGTTATTGTTAGGCATTATCCAGACCTATTATTGAAAATCGGTCTGGGCAGCATTGTGTTAATCTCGTTATTTGGAATAAGGCCTGCATTACGAGCTTCACGTCTTCAACCATTGGACATTCTAAATCGAACAAGTCAAAAGCCACCAAGTCGGATAATGGTGAAGATTACATCTTCATTACCACCAGGTATTAGTTTAGCAATAAGATCTACTTTTAGAAATCCATCACGGCTCTTAGCAACACTGGTGATGTTATCGCTTTCAATGGTGATAATGGGTGGTACAATGATGATGCAGGTCGGATTAGAGACGGTGTTCAAGGAAACAATGGATGAGCAAGAAAATTGGGATGCTCAAGCATATATGTGGCCGACAAATGTTGCAGAAATAGAATCATGGGCTCAACAAAACGCTTCAGAATATGAATTGTTAATACGCAGTATAGGTAATGCTTCAAATGACCCAAGAATGTTCACTATCTATGGCTTGGAAAACATTGTCAGCGACGAATCGGCAATGCATCGTTTCAATATCGTCAAAGGTGAGATACCAACGATTGGACAAAATCCCCCTCAAGTATTAATCGATGAAGGGATGGCAAGTGAACTTGAATGGGATGTTTCAGATACAGTGAAAATATCACAAGGTTCTGCGGAAATAGAAGTTGAAGTGACTGGAATAGTAAGGGAATTGGAACGTACAATGGTATTCTATAGAACTGATTATGCGCCGATTACCGGTTGGGAAGCTAATGGGATAAGATTGACATTTGATGAAGGTCAACAATTAGACGATGATGTGAGAAGTTTGACATCAGTAGTAATTACAAAAGAAGATTTACTAACTGGATTTGATGAGATTTTGAAACAACAGAAGTCAATAATGATGACAACATATATGATTGGAGCAATAATGGCAGTTGCAATATTATTCAATACTTTGATGATGAATTTAGCAGAACGCGACAATGAATTAGCAACATTAAGAGTTCTTGGTGCAAGCATAAAAGATTTAGCAGTAATATTGACCATTGAACATGCCTTTATTGGGCTGGTCGGTGGAATAGCGGGTGTTGCAACCTCAATCCTAATGTTCCAAGGAATGGCATCAGCATTCTCTACATGGCAATTCTTTATGCCAGTAACCATTGACAGTATTGTGGCGCTTAAGGTATTGTCATTCATATTAATTGCATCTTTGGCAACAACACCATTTGGAATGTGGAGAATCAGAAAAATGGATTTATTGGATGTTGTTTCTCGACACCAAAATTAGGACTGTTAGAGGAATGTTTCAATAGTTACCACCTTTAGAGAGATTACTATGGAAGCCGGCGCAATGGGTATGACCATTATTTTTGGTGGTGCATTTTTCATAGGTATTTGGGCAATTTTCCTCCGTAAAGGAGCGGCTGTTAACGTACGCCAAGGTATGAGTGCGGAAGGATTACGCAATGCTAACAATGCTCCAGGTTTCGGCCATGCAAAAAATGAATTTGATCGTAAATTATCTTTAATCGAAGAGCGCAGAAGGCGACGTGAAGCGATTGAAAACCGTTTGGCACTGGAGGAATCAGAACGTTTGGCTAAAGAAGAAACAGAACGAATTTCTAAGCAAGTGGCTGAGGAAAGAGAAAATGCTGAGCGTGAAAGAATTGCTGCTGAACAAGAAGCAGAGCGTCTTCGCTTAGAACAGGAAGAGGAAGAGAGGCTCCGCTTAGAACAAGAAGAAGCAGATAGAATCGCCCGTGAAGAAGAAGAGGCACGTTTGGCTGAAGAAAGAGAACTCCTGCGTCAACAGGAAATGGCTGATGCGGAAAAGCAGAGATTGAGAGAAATAAAGAAGGCTGCAAAGCAGGCTGAAATGGAATCGCGTGAAGCAGCACAACGAGCAATGGCAGAATTGCAGGAACGATTGGCGCGTGAAGGTGCTCGTTCTTCAGATGTACAAGTATCTCTAATGTGGAATAATTACAATGATTTGGACTTACACATAGTTTGTCCAAGCGGCGAACGTATCCATGGAGGGAATAAAATTTCCAATTGTGGTGGCGAACTGGATGTTGATGCCAATGTAAGGGCTGAAACCAAGAAACCTGTTGAAAATGTTGTTTGGCCGGAAGGTAAAGCACCTGCTGGAGTATACCAAGTCTATGTTCATCATTACAAGAAGCATGCAAAGCGTAGAACAAGAGATCCAACAAAGTTCCAAATCATTGCTCTAAACGGAGGAGATGCTATGGAATATAATGGCGCATTAACTCACGGAGACCCGATTAAGTTAGTCTGTGAATTCAAGGTTGCATCTCCAGAGGAGAGAGCAGCTAAGAAAAGAGAACTTGAAGAACAGATATTAGTTGCAAACGCTCTAGAAAATGAAAATGAAAAAGAGGAAGAAGAGGAAGAAGAGGAATCTGATTCAGACTCTGAAGACATACCTAGTATGCCAGATCTAGATGAATTATCTGAAGAATTAAATGATTGAATTGGATTTCTTCTCCACAGAGGAGAAAGTTTCAAGATAAAATCTCTTGAAGTGTTCCCTCAGCAATAGACTTCTTGATTGAACGAGCGATTCTTCTTCCTGTGGACATGAATGGTTCATTAATATCTGAATAGGGGGAACCTCCAATGAATGGATTTGAGCCAGCGACTATTCTTGCACTTATCTCAAAGACTTTGAACTCAAGTTGGTCTGTAACAATTGTTTCAAGGCAGAATGGGCCAATCATTCCCTTTGCACCCTCTTCTAGTTCAAATGATGCTGCAACAGTACCTTCTGCCATTTCAAAAGCACGTGGAAGTAGTGATTCACGAATTACAACTGGTTGGTTACCCGTTACTACGAATGAAGGCTCTAATCCCTTTTCTCTCAAATCTCTAAGTGAACCTAATTTGTAAAATTCATCAACATTTGACTCATCTCTTCTGTCCATGCTCAATAATTCAAGACGCCCTAGATTCTGCCCTGCATGACTTCCTCGACCTCGAACTTGGAAACCATCGCTTGCCGTAGGGTCAAAGTAAAAATGAAGATAATACCGGCACCCCAATGCATATTCTTGAATTGTAAACTCATCTTCTAGGTCAGCGTTTCTGCGAAAATCTCTGTAATCTCTTGCAATGAAATAACCTCTTCCACCTTTTGCACCTGCGTACTTGACAATTACAGGTCCATCAATATCGTGAGGGTCATGGTAGACTTTCGGCATCGTACAGCCACCTGCCTCTAGCCACTGACGTTGCCTTTCGCGACTACTTTCCCAATGTAATATCCCTCTATTGCCAAATGTAGGTACTTGTAAAGTTCTGAAATTTGATGAACCAAGATATTCTACAAGAGAGCCATGTGGGATTATCACAACATTTCTTTTACGAAACCATTCAGCATAATCCAACATTTCCCGATAATCCTCAAGCATTAACCATTCATCAGGTTCAGCACCTGGAAATGCTTTGTAATAGCGGCGTCTGTTTTCACCTACAGCAATTCCTAAAGTTTTGAACCCCTCAAGACGAGCTCCATGAAGAATTTGTAATGAAGAGTGAGAAGCAACCACTCCAATTGTGATTTGACTTGGGTCATAGTCGGCCAGCCATGTAGCCAGTGTATCGGAATCTACGCCCATGTTGAGGGGTTTAGTATTCCCCCTATATGCGTTATCCTAAAAAAAAATGTGTAATAGTAAAAATTGGATAATCAGTCTAGTGGCATCCTTTTAGCGAACTCCTGTTGACATTTGTCCCAATAGATATTTTCATTTGAAATGGGTGACTAATTCAAAGGCTTGCCAACAATCGCCAACCATGGCAGGGAACGAGCCGTCATCTCGGATGACTTATGGCGGATATTTGCGAATAGAAGATTTACTAAAATTGCAAGCCGGGCCAGAGGGATATTCGCCGTCACCATGTAATAATGAGTTACATTTTATCATCGTTCATCAATCATTTGAATTGTGGTTTAAGTTGGTCCTAAGCGAATTGAAAGAAGCATATCGCTTGCTTTCAGCAGAAAGTGTTGATGAACAATCAATGCCACAAATAGTTCACCACCTTGATAGAGTTACAACAATAATGAAATTGATGACTCATCAATGGGATGTAATGCAAAGCCTTGCCCCACAAGAGTTCTTAGCATTCCGAGATAGATTAGGAACTTCATCTGGATTTGAATCTTGGCAAATGAGAGAGTTAGAAGTAATTCTTGGGCTAGATAATTCACAACGAATGGGTGGAATGGATCCATTAGCACATATGGAAAAATTAGTAGGAGAAGGAAAAGTCAGTCAAGATGTTTTTGAAAATTTTGAGCAAGTATCTTCACAACCATCTCTAAACGATGTACTAAACGATTGGTTAGGCAGAACACCAATCAATGGTTCTGTCCCATCCGATGCAGGAGATAGTGAAGTTGTTTCACAATTTATTGAAGGGCACATTAATGCCATGCAGGAGCATGGCGAATCTGTAATTTCTCATATTGTTGGAATCGGTCATGGTGAAGAAGGTCCAGTGCGCGCAAGAATTGAAGCGGGAATTGACGGCGCTCGTTCATTTCTAATGCCGAATGAAGAGGTTGATCGAAGTAGGGCTGGTTTGCTTTTCATCGAATCATATCGTGAATTGCCTCTTCTGGCTTGGCCAAGAAAATTAATTGATACGATTGTTGAATTGGAACAGTCCATGCTATTATTCCGTTCTCATCATGCAAGAATGGTTGAAAGAATGATTGGCAGAAGAATGGGTACTGGTGGCTCTAGTGGAGTTGATTACCTCGATGCTACTTTGAAATACAGAATTTTTGTTGACCTTTGGTCAGTTCGAACATTATTGGTAAAGCGAGATGCTCTACCGGATATAGAATCTTCAGAATTTTATGGTTTTGCCCAATCTTGAGCAAAGCTATTGACGATTATTCATCTAAATGAGGGTCAATGTCTATTGGAATTAACTCGTGGTCGTACTCGTATAGAGCAATCTTTAGAGGATCTAATACGAAACGAACATCTGCTTCTTCAAGTCCATAAAGAGTAATTAATTCTGCTTTAAAGGCATCACGAAGAACATCTTCGGAAGCGTATAATGGGGCGCCCATTCCAATTTGTAGTGCACGAGCACCAATGATTCTTGCTCGTTCAAAACGTGTGTGTTGTCGTGCTGGTTTTACCATTTTATTACACCTGCGAGTGAACTCGCATTCGGGGGCTACTGCCACCTCTTTTTGAACCTACCCCTAAAGTTTGCATCTATAATTATTCATTCTTGCTCAAAAATTGATTGTTTTGGGCGCTTTACTTCCCTAGTCCAGAGTACTAATGCTGGCACAATTAGGAGGAGCATAATAGCAAACCAAATCAGTGCATATTGCACTGGGTTGGAGGATATTGTGGCCTGATTGGTATTGTTTTCGTTATCAATAAATTCCATATTTCCTGCACTTTCATCACTGTATTGCTGTAATTCCGGTATGCCATTGTTCTCAAGAACAAAAATAAGGCGTCCATTCCAATTTTGAAGCATCTCGCTAAGATTAACTCCGTCCTGATAAGAAATATTTGAATCATTGAAATCAATTGTAAGTGAATCGGTTGCTAAATATTGATGAGTATAGTTTCTATTTTCGTGTTGCGTTGAATCAAGTCTCCAAATTGTCAATCGTTGCCCGGTTGAATGATTCCAATGGACAGTGTCATTGCGCAAAACTACATCGTATAGGCCATCATTTTGTAGACCATTATGAGTGCTTAAAGATTGATTTAGGTCGAATGATTGACTAGAACCTGTAAGCAATCCTTTACCATCAACTACTACAGTTGGAATAAATAATAATCTATATTTGTCATCAAATCTAAATTTTGAATGATTTAGATATGTATAATCCTCACTTGAAGCATGGTGTTGAAGAATAACGGTATCTGTTCGATTTAAGTTTGCAATTTCATCTTCAACAAGATGACAAGGTTCGCACCAATCTGCACCAAAATATTCCACTATATGTTCACTCTCACTTGCCTCGCAATCTAGCGTTTGTTGATAGCAGGAATAATCAATATACTGAACGGCAATAATGGCGCCATCATCACTCTCAACTCCATTTTCAGATGATGTATTTGTTATTGATGTTGAGAGCAATATAAATATCGCGGCCCAAAAGAAAACCCATCTCCTATTGCCGGACATTGACAAGCGCTATGGGAATGTGTTCAAAAGGGGTCTGCATCACGCATCAAGTATGGACCGAGATTGGTGGACCCGTCCTAGCGCCGTCCCCCTCGCATTGTTGGTCATATCATTACTAATCATTGTAGTCGGTGGTACGATTCGGGTTAGCGATGCAGGAGAATCATGCCCCGACTGGCCACAATGCTTTGGCACTTGGACATTCGATGTTTCTGTTGATGAACAACAACAATTCTGGGAAGATAATCCAGACCATGAAGATTCACGTGGTATTGACCACCGTTACTCAACTTTCCAAATATTCACAGAGTGGTTCCATCGGTTACTCGTTGCAATTGTTGCAATCCCAGTATTGCTAAATTTTGTAATGGCAAAGAAAATGAAAGAAACATACGGGGATAGGGCGGTAAAAGTCTCGTTTCTTGCGGGAATACTGCTCATCTGTCAAGCGATAGCAGGAGCAATAACAGTTGTTTTGAATAATGTTGATTGGTCTGTAGCATTACACCTCTCTTTAGCATGTATTTGGGCATCAATTTTCATATACCAATACCTATGGATGAGGATTTGCGAAGGTGCAAATTGGTCATTATTGAAGACATCACAAGAATTTTTCAATGAGCATGCAAAACGAATTGATTCCATGGCAGCATCAGTCTTTTTACTACTAATCCTCGGTGCTTGGGTTGCTAGCACAGCAGGTGGTCAATACAATCAAGGTTGCTCGGTAGGTTTCCCTAATGGATGGCCAAAATGCAATGGTGATTTTTTCCCATCGGTTGATGGTCCTGGAATAATGGTCCAAATGATCCACCGAACGGGAGCATTAGTGGTTGGACTTCTTCTGATATTAGCTACAGCAAGAATCACAGAAAGTGTACGACAAGATAAACAAGCAACTGGATTCAAAACATTCGCACATATGACAAGTGGATTGTGGAGTTTAAATGTCTTGGTAGGAGCTTCATACATTGTTCTTGCAAAATTGGAAGAATTCCCTGAATGGCTTTCACTGGTACATTTGGTCGTTGGTGTGAGTAGCGTGTTGATGGCAATTTGTGCAAGCATGTTGATACGTTTAAGCAAAGAAATGTCCCCGGAATCATCAGCAGAGGAATAATCATGACCGAGACCAATGATGATTCTATCCCGCATCCGGGAATGTTGAGTGTATTTCTTCAACTGATGAAATTAAGGGTTATCGTATTACTACAAATAACAGCAGTTTGTTCAATACTAGTTCATGATTTATTGGCTCGTCATGATTTGATAGCCATCGATAGAACTTGGATGGATACAATAGAAACTGTGGTCATTACTGTGATAGCAGGAACACTTTCTGCAGGTGGTTCTAATGCTATCAATATGTGGTATGACGCTGATATTGACCCTCTGATGAGGCGTACTCAAAACCGTCCAATACCACTGGGTCATATATCTGCAAGGGGTGCATTGATTTTCGGAATAATCATTGCAGTATTGGGCTCGTCAATGTTTTTATTAGTTCATTGGAAGGCAGCATTTTGGTCATTTTTTTCGGTTGGATTTTATGTGTTTATTTATTCGATGTTGCTAAAACGCAGAACTCCACAAAATATCGTGATAGGTGGTGCTGCTGGAGCAACTCCACCAGTAATTGGTTGGGCGGCAGCAGCAGCAGGAACTATTGAGTCAAGCAATCCTTTTGATTTAGGTTCTGCAATTCCCTGGATGCTTTTCATGCTTATCTTTTTGTGGACTCCTCCACATTTTTGGGCTTTAGCACTATACCGTTCAGGTGAATATGCGAAAGCAAATGTTCCTATGTTGAATGAAGTAAAAGGGCCTGAGCGCACTGTTTTTGAATCAAAAATTTATTGCGCTTTGCTGCTATTGCTGGGAGCAGTTCCATTGTTTTGGCCTCAATCAGGTCTACCGATTCTTTGGTCGATTATTGCAACAGGACTTTCACTGTGGTACGCAAAATCTGTTTGGAATATTGATCCATTAGAAGACTTTGACGAAAACGGAAGAATGCCAAAAGCAGCAAAATCTTTCTTCCGCTCATTGTATTATTTGGGCTGGATGTTCTTGGTTTTGGTAGTGGTCTGTGCCATCCCAACTTCATTACTTGGTCCACTTGGACCAATCAATTGAAAGTGATACACTGCGCACTGATTGACCAATGATATCGGCATGATGGTGAACCGTCATCTTGATGACGGGTTCGCTGGTGGCCGCAACTACAAGCGGTGATCGCATAGCCTGGCCATTGCGCTGGATTGCT
>ERZ1046148.97-NODE-97-length-50490-cov-18.178745_pt1 | contig 50490 bp, 51 predicted proteins | sample MGYA00383090_ERZ1046148 | MGnify/ENA primary metagenome ERZ1046148 (study PRJEB29581, sample SAMEA5548360) | metagenome | biome: marine; feature: coastal; material: water | depth 25 m | study: Short-term variability in the microbial, nano- and picoplankton dynamics... | reverse complement strand
AGCGAGGCTTTCTAACAGTGCAAACAGTCGCACCTAAGTCCATAATTGCTTGAGTATAGTTTGAGTTTTGAGCCTTAGGGGTGTGTTGTTTGGCAAGAGCCCATAGTTCTTTTATCACGCTACTAGAGCTGTAATGTCCAGAAACCTTGTGATACCTGGCTAAGACTCTCTTAACATTGCCATCAAGAATTGGAAGAGGCTGGTTGCAGGCTAATGACAAGACGGCACCAGCAGTTGATTCTCCAACTCCTGGAAGAGCCAACAAGTCTGAATAGTTAGTTGGAAAAACCCCGCCATGCGTAGTTAAAATTATCTTAGCGCTTTTGTGGAGATTTCTTGCTCGGCTGTAGTATCCTAACCCAGCCCATAACGCTAAAACGGCATCTTCATCCGCGTTAGCAAGGGCGGCTATATCTGGAAAATTTGCTATAAAGTTATTAAAGTAATCTATCACAGTAGAAACCTGCGTCTGTTGAAGCATAATTTCTGACAACCAAACATGATAGATATTAGGGGGTTCAGATTGCCAAGGGAGGTTTTTTCTTCCGTTTTCTTGAAACCAGTCTAAAAGCTCTTCGGCCAGTTCCGTCACTTCTTTAACTTAAGGGGGTTATTTGGATCAATTCCATCCATAAAGGGTTTGGCAATATCTTCATTGGTGATTTGGTATACACAGCCAATCCAGTTATTAATAATCGCATTAGCGCTGTCGTGCCATGTATTGTCAAGCTTGTTTGTAATCAAAGCTTCAGGAAAGTCCGCAATCGATGCTTTTTTGGAATCAAGTTTTGTTCGGTATTCCTCTAGAATAGCTTGACTTTGTAACGATAGGTAATTGCTTGGAATTGGAGGATATTCAGTGCCATTATTTTCAAGATATAGAGCAACTTCTCGCTTGTATTCCTTCAGAAGACTAATAGCGTCATACTCAGGATGACCCTGAAAAAAAACAATCCTAAAAAGGTCAGGACTTACCGCCAAGTGAACTCCAATAGGGCTTTTAGCCAAAACTTCCACCTCTGCTTTGGCAAATTGAAATTCAGAAATTTCATTAAACCGAGAATGTGGTATGTCAAAACGAGTATTGACACCTTTAACAAGAGGGTGGCCTCTATTAATAACGTTATGCGGAAAAACCCCCCAGTGCTTTGCTCCAACTGGCTGGCGTTTTTGCCCATATTTAAATTCTAAAACTGCATGCGTTGCTAAGCAAGAGCATAATGTTGAGGTTACATTCTCATAAGACCACTCCACAACTTCTTTAAGTTGTTCATAAAATGGGGCGCGCTGAAGATCAGGATGAGAGACATTGGCGCCACTAATAATTAGCGCATCAAGGCCCTGAGATTTAATTTCTTCAAAAGTTTTATAGTGCTTTTTTAAGTGCTCTGACGCTTTCGGGCTTCTTTCAATACTAGAAAGAGAAAAAGGGTGCATATAAAACTGAGCAATTTGGTTTGAATGGCCAACTAAACGAAAAAACTGTCGTTCAGTGGCCTCCAGAGCCGCATCTGGCATCATGTTTAAAAGACCAATATGAAGCTCTCTAATGACCTGGTGTTCAGCCCTGTCCTTGGAAAGGATTGTTTCACCTTGATTTTTTAGGCGTTCAAATGAAGGCAGATTTGAGTGGGCTATTAATGGCATGTTATTTCAACGCGTTAGAGATTAGGTTAATAACATCTTTTGAAGAGCTACAATCATGAAGCTCGTCGCTTTTTATAGTACAGCCGTATTTACTTGCGAGTGATTCATACTTTTTAAGTCTGTCTGTAACCAATTTAGGAAAAACCCAGCCTACAAAGGCATCTGGATTAATTTGAGCGGCGTAACTTAGATTATTTTCTTTTAAGTAGGACTGAAGAGCCTTTTCAAAAAAGTTGGGATTGTAGTACATTGGCTTAGGCCGTCTTTTAGCCCGATCAATAAGTTTACGCTCAGTTTCCTTGCTCGTTTTAATATAGACAATTAGAGTTTTTTCTGACAGAAGCTTAAAAAGTTTTTCATCGTTCAGCTCGCAAAGACTTCCCCCTGCATCATTTATAAAGTGGGCATAACCTTCTTCTTGAGACTGGTTTATAAACCGAGGAACCTCATACATGGCCTTTATTTCTGCTTCTAGAAAGAGACTTTGGCGGCGAATGAATTCATTGATCGGAAGGCCGCCTTCTTCAGGGTTTCCAATCTTGCCAAGAAACGTAGAGATTGGCTCTAGGTTTTTAAAAGTAACCTGGCTATTCACACTTATAGAGTTGTTTTCAAGTAACGGCCGAAGCCAAGGGTCTTCCTTCATTTTTAGAGCTATATTGTCAATAATCGCATCTTTTAAGTGAGTTGCGCCAATTCTATAGTCGCCTGAAAAATGGAACCAACCGCCTTCTTCTCCAATAAGTTTTGCAAGACGCGTCTTGCCTACCCCCGACATTCCAAGCAAGGTTAGACGCTTATTTTTTTCATTTTTAAATTGGTCAGCAGAGTTAATCATATAACACCATCTTCCTTAAACATCGCGCGAATGCCTCGAATAGTTTGCAAAATTCTCATTCATTCTTTTTAGCTTAGTTATTAAGTGTATTCAAGTAGAGAGTGTTAGATGATAGGAGCTAAACTTTCTTATATTAAGTACACCACTGTCTAGTAATAAATATTGGCCTTTAATGCCCTCCAAAACACCTGCAATTGAGGGCGTTTTGTCAAAGTTTAAAGAGACAACCTTGGTGGGGTATTTTAGCACAGGGTAGTTGATATTTACGACATCGTCGTGAAGCCTTATGGCGCCAGTCTCGTCAATCTCGTCTGAAATTTCACTTAGTAATGATGCCGTCAAAGAAGGAAGATCTGATAATTCAACTTCATTTTTCAACATGTTTCGCCAGTTTGTTCTGTCCGCAATGAATCTCTTTAAGGCGACCTCGATTGTGCCAGAGTCTCTGCGTGATTTTACTTCAAGTATCGGTAGGGCAGAAACCGCACCCTGCTCAATCCAGCGATTATGAGTTCTTTCTTTATTAGTGATTCCGACCTTTACTTTAGCAGTGTTTGCAAGATAAACAACAGTGGGTTGAAAACAGTAGCCGAGGCCCCATTCTGGCTCTCTGCAGGTTCCTAAGTGAAAGTGGCATTCCTCAGGTTTCATGATGCACATATCACACCTTGCTAGCGAAATGAAACAGGGGTAACAGTAGCCTCCTTGCCAGCTCTTTTTCGTTTCTCTTCCACAATTAGAACAATTTATTGCATCATTATATTTCAGCTCAATACGTTGCCCTAAAAGAGCATTCATATCTATTTTTTCTTCACCAATTGGGAGTTGATAGTAGGCATCTCCATCTACCAGAGAAGTATTCATTGCTTGTACGTGCCCACTTAATTGCATAGCATTGTTTGAACATTGCGATATTTGTCAGCAGTTTGAATCATAATTTCATTAGGAATAATTGGCGCTGGCGGAGTCTTGTTCCAATCGAGCGTTTCAAGGTAATCTCTAATAATTTGTTTATCAAAGCTATTAGGGCTGATACCAGGAGTATAGTCTGCCAGAGGCCAGAATCTTGAAGAGTCAGGTGTCAAAACCTCATCCATCAGCGTTAGTCGGTTTTCTGAGTCTAGTCCAAATTCAAACTTTGTGTCAGCAATAATAATGCCACAATTAAGCGCATGTTCGGCGGCAAAATTATATAAGCTAAGACTTATTTTTTTTATTTGAGTTGCAATTTTACTGCCAACTATATTCTCAGTTTCGTTGAACGAAATGTTAGCATCATGCTCCCCAACTGCCGCTTTTGATGAGGGCGTATAAAGAGGGCTTTCGAGTTTTTCGGCAAGACGCATTTGAGGAGGAAGTGAAATCCCACAAACAGATCCTGTTGAGTTGTATTCTTTCCAACCAGAGCCAATTAAATAACCTCTAACTACAGCCTCAATTGCTATAGGTTTAAGCTTCTTAACGACAATCGCACGACCATGAAGCGCCTCAGCCTCTTCTTTCGATAAAACATCTTCAAGCCCTATATTGGATAGATGGTTTTGAATAATGTGATCTGTCTTATTAAACCAGTAGTTCGCTATGGAAGTAAGAATTTTCCCTTTGTCTGGGATAGGCTGATCAAAAACAACGTCAAAAGCAGAAAGACGGTCGGTTGTTACAATCAACATGTAGTTTTTGTCGATATCGAAAATGTCCCTGACCTTGCCTCGATGAAGAAGCGGCAAGCTTAAATTGGCCTTTACAAGAGACTGCATCTACACCCTAAATAGTATAAAGTTTTTATTTTAATCGAATGTGTTGGTGATGTGACCTTGTTAAAAGGCATAGCCTTAAAAAGTCTTGCTATACCCCTAAGTCTATGAGCACTTGTTTTGCTCGAGCTTGAAATTCTGACATTTTGTTGCTTGGTACAAAAGACTGTTTGGGTAGTCTGACTTTTTCTGCGTCTTGGTGAACGCCGTTAATTCGAATTTCGTAATGTAAATGTGGTCCAGTAGATTGGCCCGTGCTCCCCACATACCCAATCAATTGTCCTTTCGAGACCTTGTCTCCAGGCTTTAGGCCCTTTGCAAACTTTGATAGGTGTGCATAAACAGTTAAATATTCTGAGCCATGTTTTAAGTAAACCACATTCCCATAGCCTGTTAATGTAGCTGTATATTTAACAATGCCTTTTGCTGTAGCGTGAACTGGTGTGCCTGAAGGAGCGGCAAAGTCGGTTCCTCTATGAGAGCGATAAACTCTGAGGGTTGGGTGGTAGCGGCTTTTTTGAAATCCTGAGCTAATTCGATTATATTTGTTAGGAGCAAAGGCAAACGTATCGTTAAGAGTTGCTCCTTTTGAGGTGAAGTATTTTTTTTCACCAAGAGAGTTTTTGTAAGCAAAAAGCGCAATGGTTCTTTTCCCGCCAATATAAATCATCGCACAAGGCGTTTTCTCTCCGTCCCATGAAAGAATAAACTTGTCACCCTTTCTTAGGTCTCTTTTAAAGTCTATTTCCCATGAAAAATTATCCACCATCATCTTGGTCACTTCGGCTTCAATGCCAGCTTTTTTGGCATCATAGTTAAGAGACTTATTGATTGTTATTGTTGTGTGTGTTAAGTCTCCAGTAAGCTGAGAATTAACTCTATCGAAGCGAAATTTTTTATTTTCATACGATATAAGTAAAGGGGTTGAATTTATAGGACTAAATATAATTTGTTCTAGATTGTGCCTGTTGTCGAGAGTTATTCTAAATTTGTCGCCAGGAAAAATATTATTCAGTCTCTGGGCTCTTTCGTCAGAAGTCATTAGCTTTGTTAAGAGCGCCCCAGAAAGGCCTGTACTAAAGAAAAACTTATAAAAAGCATCGCCCCTTGACACTTCAAAACTAAAGTCATGCCTTCCATCTGCCATAGATGGAGAGGTTAAAGCTGAGAACAGCAAGAAAAAGGCAAGCAAAAAAGGCCTACACAAAAATAGTAGTTTATTATTAAGCACTTGATTCAATTACAGATCTTGCTATTTGACGAGAAAGTTGGTCATTTTCCACAACTCTCTCAAGTGTGTCAACATTTGATACAGGAACATCTAAAAGCGTTTTTTCTATGGTTTTGCTAATATCAAGAAAGCCAATTTTATTCCCAAGAAAAGCTTCAACGGCAATCTCATTGGATGCATTGAGGGTGCCAGGAGCATTTTTACCTTGTTTTAAGGCTTCATAGGCAAGACCTAGGCAGGGAAAGATGGCCATATTAGGCGATATAAACTCGAGCGGCTTTTGCTTGGTTAGGTCAAGATCTTCTACTCCGGAATTGTGCCGTTCAGGGTAAGAAAGCGCATATGATATTGCGCTTCTCATGTCTGGTAAGCCTAGCTGAGATAAAACACTTCCATCATTAAAATAAACGAAGGAATGAATAATGCTTTGGGGGTGAATAACCACCTCAATTTGATTTGAGCTTAATCCAAACAGAAAGGTTGCCTCAATAACCTCCAGCCCTTTATTCATCATTGTTGCAGAGTCAACAGAAATTTTTTTCCCCATTGTCCAGTTAGGGTGTTGGCATGCCCGTTCTGGGGTGACATGCTTAAGTTCATGAATAGGCGTTTTAAGAAATGGACCGCCTGAGGCAGTTAGCTGTATTTTTTTGAGTCCATCAATTCCTCCTTGGAGGCATTGGAAGATTGCACTATGCTCAGAGTCCACTGGAATTAACTCGGCACCAGATTTTTTAGCAGCATTTATTAGCAAGTCACCTGCTAGGACTAATGACTCTTTGTTAGCCAACATAACTCTTTTGCCAGTATCTACTGCAGCTAAAGTGGACGCCATTCCTGCGCTACCAACAACCGCAGCCATGACGTAATCAACTTCTTTATGAGAGGCTATCTCTATGAGAGCATTCTCACCAGACAAAACGGTCACCCCTTCGGGTGCTGTTTTTCGTAAACTTTCAGCAGCATCAGGATCAACTAGTACAGCATAAGTCGGCATATGTGTTTTACAAAGTAGCAGCATTTTTTGCCAACTTTTGTTTGCACTTAAGGCAAAGACTTTATATTTATCTGTATGACGTGAAATGACCTCAAGCGTATTGAGGCCGATCGAGCCAGTTGCGCCTAATATAGAAACTTCCTTCATATTAAAAAACTAAACAAAAGAAAAAAGATTGGTGCTGCACAGGTTAGGCTGTCTATTCTGTCAAGAAGCCCCCCATGTCCAGGAAGAATTTTTCCGCTATCCTTTACGTCTGCTATACGCTTAAGTACGCTTTCGAATAAATCACCAAGAATCGAGACCAAAGAAACAATTAGTGATAAAACTGCGAAGTTAAAGTAGTTTTCAAGAGTGGGGTTGTCGATTGTTATCAAAACATATAAAGCACCAACAACAAGAGATAAAATAATTCCACCTAATGCGCCTTCAACGGTTTTTCCAGGACTAACATTAGGACAAAGCTTATTTTTACCAAAAGCATTGCCAGCGAAATAAGCCCCAATATCTGCCGCCCATATCAGAGCAAGGAGCAGCAAAACCAGTGAGGCAGTGTTTTTATGAAGCGCGATTAGTGCTAAAGCCATTGGAACTAAAAAAAACAGCCCGTTAACAAGTTTTATAGATAAGGCCTTATCTAAATACTGGCCATGCCTTGGAAAAGTAAGGGTCCAATATAATGCAATAATCCACCAAAGTGACGAGGCAATTAAAACTGGCCTCAGGAGCGACGGCTCCTCTTTTAAAGAATAAGTTATAGCAATAGCTAGAATGATGAACGCAACTTTTCCAGCTATAGATTTTATTTTTATAAGGCTACAGAATTCCCACGACGCAATTATAAGGATCACTATAAGGACTCCTACAAATTGGTTTTGATTTGAAACTAAGACTCCCATAATAACTAGAGGACCTAGAAGTGCAGCAGTTATTAGCCTCTTAATTAGCACTATGTGTCGCCATTTCTTTTGCCAAAGCGTCGATCGCGCGAATGGAAGCTTTCAATGGCAAGATTAAGAGAGACTTCATCAAAGTCAGGCCACAACGTATCGCAGAAGTAGAGCTCGCTATATGCAATATCCCAGAGTAAAAAATTACTTATTCTTACCTCGCCACTCGTACGAATCAATAAATCAGCTCGAGGGTATTTTGCCAAAGAGGTGTATTTCTGAAATAAAGTAGGGTCGATGTCTTGAGGATTAAGCCCGCCAGTCGAGGCTTGTTCAGCAATTTTTTTTGCAGCCTCAGTGATGTCCCATTGTCCGCCGTAGTTTGCAGCGATAACAAGGTTGAGTCCAGTATTGCTTTGAAGTTGCTCTTGAGCGTCTTCAGCCAAGGATTGAATTTCTGGTGTAAAAACAGAAAGGTCGCCAATAATTTTGAGTTTGATATTGTTGTCTTTGAGTTTTTTGGTTTCGTTTTTAAGTACAGTTAAGAAAAGCTTAAATAGTACGCCAACCTCTTCATCTGAGCGCTTCATATTTTCGCTGCTAAACGCAAAAAGAGTTAAGGTGTTAACGCCTATTTTTGCACAATGCTTGACAATTTTTCGAACACTTTGAACGCCTTTTTGGTGTCCACTAGAGCGAGGAAGGTGTTTTGATTTCGCCCACCGGCCATTGCCATCCATAATAATGGCTATATGTTTTGGTGGGAGCCTTTCGCTCATAAAGGGTATTGTTTTTTTGAAGCCATAGGGCGCAATTATACCTATAGGGCCTTCTAAAACCTAATGTAAAGTCTGGCTACTGTAATTAGCTTATAAGGGTAAACCAGCTTACTAAAAAACAGATATCTTTATGCGGTAAAATTGTTTCATATGAGCTTAGCAAAGAGAATTATTCCATGTCTTGATGTCCGAGATGGGCGTGTTGTAAAAGGCGTTCAATTTGTTGATATTAAAGACGCAGGCGACCCTGTTGAAGTTGCAAAGCGTTATGATATTGAGGGGGCTGATGAGATTACCTTTCTTGACATTACAGCGTCGCACGAGGGTCGAGATACTACTATACACATGGTTGAGAAAATTGCTGAACAGGTCTTTATTCCGCTGACTGTGGGGGGAGGTATTCGTAAAGCTGAGGATGTTCGAGCAATGCTGAAGGCTGGTGCTGATAAGGTGGCTGTTAATTCTGCTGCAATCTTTAATCCTGGACTAATCAACGAGCTTTCTAGAGTTTTTGGATCTCAATGCATTGTTATTGCAATTGACGCTAAACGAGTTTCTAATGACCCAGCAAAATGGGAAATATTTACTCACGGGGGGCGCAAACCAACTGGAATTGATGCTATTGAATGGGCTATAAAAATGACCCAGGGAGACGAAGGCGCAGGCGAGATTTTATTAACTTCAATGGATAGAGATGGAACAAAGGACGGGTTTGATATTGCCCTTACTAGAGCAATATCGGATGCAGTTTCTGTCCCTGTAATTGCATCTGGGGGCGTTGGCAAGTTGTCGCATTTATCCGAAGGCGTGATAGATGGCGGTGCAGATGCAGTTCTAGCTGCAAGCATTTTTCATTTTGGTGAATATACTATAGGAGAGGCTAAAAAATCAATGCATGATAGAGGTATTGAAGTTAGGCTATAGAATATTGAGTTTTGAGGCTCAACAGCGTATCATTACGCAGTTTTGATTCTAGGACTGTAATGACTGTAAAAAAAGAATTTTGGGCGTTATTGGGATTATTTATATTGCCTATTGCTCTTGGCACTCTATTTTTTTATTTAAACCCAAGCTATTTTACTAAAAGCACGGTTAATTACGGGGAGTTGGTTCGCCCTGTAATCGCCACCGATGACTCAGATATTGAAATTGAAGGCGACGCTTCTTTAGATGGCATATGGACCATTGTTTATGTTGCGAGCAGCTGCGATAGTGTCTGTGATAAAGCAGTTGCTGATATAAAGACTATTCGCACCCTTATAAATATGGATATGCGACGAATTCAAAGAATGCTTATTACTAAAGATGGATCATCTCCAAAGATCATTGATGAGAGCTTAATCAAAGCAAAAATTACTAGTGAAAGGCTTACCGAAAACCTCTCTAAGTTTCCTGAAAATGCTATTTATTTAATAGATCCTATAGGCAACTTTATGCTCTATTACAAGCCCCAAGGAATTAATATTAAATTTGTTTTAAAAGATCTTAAGCGGCTTTTAAAGTACTCCAGAATAGGATAAAAAATGACAAGCTCGCCTTCAATTAAAGATCTATTAGCCTTATGTAAATTAAAAGTTGTTTCGCTTATTTTGCTCACCGCTGTTGTTGGAATGCTTTTAGCTGTTCCTTATGTACCTAACCTATTGCTTATTGTCATTGCTTCAATTGGTATTTCTTTGTCTGCGATGTCTGCAGCAGTTTTCAACCATATTATTGATGAAAAAATTGATCTACAAATGTCAAGAACGGATCGTCGACCATTGCCCAAGGGAAAGGTAACTCGTAATCAGGCTCTTGTCTGGGGTTTGTTTTTAGGGCTTGTTGGTATTGCTTTGTTGTTTTTCTTCGTTAATGCGTTGACCGCAGTTTTAACATTCTTGTCGCTTATTGGTTATGCGGTTTTTTATACGATGTATTTAAAACATGCAACGCCACAAAATATCGTTATTGGTGGCGCTGCTGGTGCTGCACCGCCGGTTCTTGGGTGGACCTCGGTTGCCGGTTCTCAAGGCATCGAATATGCGCTTTTACTTTTTTTAATCGTATTTATTTGGACACCACCACATTTTTGGGCTTTGGCTATTCATAGGCGAGATGAATACAAAAAAGCGCAAGTGCCTATGTTGCCAGTCACCCACGGCCTTGAGTTTACCAGGGTACAAATTCTCTTATACACTGTGCTATTGCTTCTCGTTACGCTCCTTCCTTACCTAACTGGAATGAGTGGAGTTATTTACCTAATTTCCGCAGCCACTTTGGGCGCTCTTTTCTTAGGCTACTCCGTTAAGATTTTTCTAGAGCCGGACAACCCAAGGATTGCATTTAAAACCTTTAAGTACTCTGTAAATTACCTGATGGTCTTATTCGTGGCTCTTTTAATTGACCACTACCTGCTGATGACCTTTGGAGTCTCTATCTAGCTATGAGGGCAATGTTGCAAGTCTTTCGGGCGGTAGTATCAGCCATGATTGGTGTTGGCAAAAAGCAAAACCTTGAAAAAGATTTTGAGTCTACTGAGAAAAACGGCCCCTGGGCATACATAATTGTTGGACTAATTATGACAATCCTTTTTATTGGAACTATACTTTTTGCAGTAAGGCTCGCCTTATCTTAGCGCCTCAATAATTTCATCAATAGCCTTCGCCATAGCAGTAGGCTCATGAGGACTTGTTAACAAAGCAGTTAACTTAAGGTCAGGACTAAAGAGTAGGTAGCTGCTAGTATGGTCAATGTCATAATGTGCAGTTTTGGCGTTTGTATGGCTGTCACTATTATCCATATCGTGATCCTCATGAGAATTCATATCTGAGTCCATATCATTATTCTTATGCTCGTGTTCACCATTTTCACCATGGGAGCTATGATCTTCTTGCGCTAATTTTTGTGACTCAACAACCTCATGATAAACTCCAAGAGATTTACTAATAGACATCAGCTCATCTTGATACGCCGTTAAGCCGAGAAAGGACGGGTTAAAAGCACTTGCAAACTTATTAAGCTTTCCAATGTCTCGATTTGGGTCTACAGAAATAAAGACAACTTGTAGGCTATCTTTGTTGTCCATCATCTGATAAGTAAGATTAATTTTTGAGAGGTCAACTGGGCATATATCCGGACATGAGGCATAACCAAAATATAATAAAGCCCACTTACCTTGGGTCAGGTCAGATAAATGAACGGCATCGGATTTATCATTTATAAAGTGTAACTTATCGGAAGAAGATTTTGCTTGTGGGTATAGAGATGCAGCAGGAGCGACGGAATTTTTTAGCTCACCAATACTTGGCTTACCATTCAAATAAAAAAAAGCAGCAACTCCAATAAGAATGATTAAAAGTAGTGAAGAGAGTAGAGTTGATTTATTCATAATAGGTTGTTTTGAATTATTAATAAAGTCATTGAGCAGTCATTGGATTGTTAAAGACCTTGTGAGCCAAGCTTGTGAGACTTAACAAGAGGCCTAACGCAACTGCGTTATGCATCACAGCGGCAAACATTGGTAATGACATAACAACATTGATGATCCCTAGAGCAACCTGCGCTGCTAAAAGAATAAGCATAAGAAAAAGGTTATTTTTAAGAATTGTGTAATTTTTAAAAGAAAAAGTCAAGGCAATTATAGCCACCGTAACAACCAAAGCACCAATCCGGTGTACCATTTGAATAGCGCTTCTGGTTTGATTTTCCAAAACACCAAACTCGTAATCTATGCCAAGTGGCCCCCAAAAATATGCATTTTTAAAATCCATATCATCAGGCCATATCTGGTCTAAACAGGTTGGAAAATATTCACCACATGATAGGGCTGCATAGTTTGTACTTGTCCACCCACCCAGAAAAATTTGGAACACTAAAAGAGCGACAACGGAAACGAGCATTATTTTGTGACGCTTTAAAACATGTTGATTCAATTGCATTGGAGTGCGCTGATTTAATAGCAACCAAAAAACTAAAATTGTTGTTGAAAAGCCACCTAATAAGTGCATCGTAACAATACCAGGGTGAACTTGTTCGGTCACCGTCCACATTCCAAGCGCCCCCTGAAAACCTACCAATAAAAGCAGAAGGGCTGGAAGCTTTATTGACTGAGATCTTTCAGTTTTGCGAAACGCTGCAAACAAAAATATCACTATTATTGAAAGACCAAGTGTAGATGCTGCATATCTATGAACCATCTCTTTCCAGGCCTTTGCTGTATCAAGAGGTTTTTCATATTCGTCTGATACAACATCAGGAACAAGCAGTTGGCCATAACATCCAGGCCAATCTGGACAACCTAGTCCGGCATCTGCAAGACGAGTATATGCACCAAGCACGACAACTATAAGCGCCAATATTAGCGAAAGGTTAAGTGTTTTTGTGTACATAGTCATCCATTGGTTTAGCAGCTAGGTATTTTAATGAAGCAAGTTAATTGATGGGAAAATATTGTGCTAAATATAGCAAACAACAATTGTATATGGGATTTTTTTGTTAAATTTTAACGACTATTGCTTTATTTTTTTTATTGATATCAAGGCGCTGATGAATAAAGTTCAATTAATATTGAGAATAAAGGCGAATTTTTGCTTGGTAAAAAAGCCATAAACAGGTATCATTTGATAGCATTTTTGAACGAAGTTGAAATGCCATATTAGACATTTCTGTATATTTTAAAAATGTCGTATATAATACCCTTTTTTTAATTGTGGTTATTTTTTTAGTTAGTCCTTAAAGAAATATTAAATTCGGAGAATCTATGAAACTATTGTTGACTCTTGCTGGCGCAATAACTGCCTTACTGAGCTCTAAATCTGTATTGGCAGAATATGGGCTTAATATGACCCAGGGAATTACAGATATCAGTAAGGATATTTATGGCCTTCATATGATGGTGTTTTGGGTATGTGTTGCAATTGGGGTCGTTGTTTTTGGCGCAATGTTTTATTCGATTATTGCACACAGAAAATCCAAGGGCGCTAAAGCAGCTCATTTTCATGAGAGCACAACTGTTGAATTTCTTTGGACGGGTGTACCAATCTTGATCTTAATTGCAATGGCAATTCCAGCATCTAAGACGCTTATAGATATAGAAGTTTTGGACAAGGCCGACATGACAGTTAAAGTAACCGGAATGCAGTGGAAGTGGCAATACGACTACCCTGAGGAAGGAATAAGTTTTGTTTCTAATCTCTCTCAATCCTCCAGAGACGTAATTGATGGAACACCAGAAGAGCGTGAAGCAGTTGATAAAGACGATACCTATCTTCTTTCTGTTGACAAGCGCCTAGTGGTTCCGGTTGACACCACAATTCGCTTTTTGATTACCTCATCTGATGTAATACATAACTGGTGGGTGCCAGCATTTGCGGTTAAGCAGGACGCTAATCCAGGCTTTATTAATGATGCATGGGCAAAGCCTTCAGAAATCGGAACATACAGAGGCCAGTGTGCTGAGCTCTGTGGGAAAGATCATGGATTTATGCCAATTGTGGTTGATGTTGTTTCTAAAGCTGACTATGCCGAGTGGGTCGAAAGCATGCAGGCAGAAAAGGTAGCTGAGGCCGCAAGCGCCACCATGGTTTGGACTGAGGATGACCTTGTTGCTAAGGGTGAAACTATCTATAACGCAAACTGTTCAGGTTGTCACCAAAAAGACGGCTCTGGTATGCCTGGCGTCTTCCCTGCAATGATAGGGTCAAGTGTGACAAATGGACCAGCTGCAGATCACCTCAACATTGTTATTAATGGTAAGGGTGGAATGCCGGCATTCAAAATGCTAAGTGACTCTGAATTGGCTTCAGTGATTACCTATGAAAGAAGATCTTTTGGTAACAATGGATCAGTTGTTCAACCATCAGATGTTACATCTGCACGTTAATTTAAGGAGAAATACATGAGCTCAACTACAACGGCAGCAGCACACGACGACCACCATCACGGTCCAGAAAAAGGGCTTCTAAGGTGGATTAAAACAACCAACCATAAAGATATTGGTACGCTCTACTTGTGGTTTTCTTTTGTGATGCTTCTTGTAGGTGGCGCATTAGCTATGGGAATTCGTGCAGAGCTTTTACAGCCAGGCCTGCAATTATTTGAACCACAATTTTTTAACCAACTAACAACCATGCACGGTCTTATTATGGTATTTGGCGCTATTATGCCTGCCTTTGTTGGACTAGCTAACTGGTTAATTCCTATGATGGTTGGGGCACCTGATATGGCCTTACCTAGAATGAATAACTGGAGTTTTTGGATCTTACCTTTCGCAGGCGCAATTCTTATTAGTACGTTTTTTATGGAAGGCGGTGCGCCGGCATTTGGATGGACCTTCTACGCACCACTCTCAACTACCTTTGCTCCTGACTCAACAGACTTCTTTATCTTTGCTGTTCACTTGCTGGGCTTTTCATCAATCATGGGATCGATAAATATTATTGCCACTGTTCTTAACATGAAGGCACCTGAAATGAGATTAATGGACATGCCTTTGTTTGTATGGACTTGGCTAATTACATCATTTTTGTTAATTGGTGCAATGCCTGTTTTAGCAGGCGCCGTTACAATGATGCTTACCGATAGAAATTTTGGTACCGCCTTTTTTGATGCAACAGGCGGTGGAGACCCAGTAATGTTCCAGCATATTTTTTGGTTCTTTGGACACCCAGAGGTATATATTATGATTTTGCCTGCCTTTGGTATTATTTCTCATATCATTCCAACGTTTGCTCGGAAGCCTCTATTCGGCTATTCGTCGATGGTTTACGCAACCGCCTCGATTGCTTTCTTGTCCTATATTGTGTGGGCGCACCATATGTTTTTAACGGGAATGCCGGTAGCGGGTGAGCTTTACTTTATGTATGCAACCATGTTAATTGCTGTGCCAACTGGTGTAAAAGTGTTTAACTGGGTGGCAACTATGTGGAAGGGCTCTATGACTTTTGAGACCCCTATGCTTTGGGCGCTATCGTTTGTTTTCTTGTTTACTATTGGCGGCTTCTCAGGCTTAATGCTTGGTATTGCGCCAGCGGACATTCAATATCACGATACCTATTTCGTAGTCGCACACTTTCACTATGTTCTTGTAACAGGCGCTTTGTGGGGAATTATTGCGGCAGTGTTTTATTGGCTTCCAAAATGGACAGGAAAAATGTATAACGAGACGCTTGGAAAAGTTCACTTTTGGTGGTCATTGATTTCTGTAAATGTATTGTTTTTCCCTCAGCACTTTTTAGGTTTAGCAGGAATGCCTCGCCGTATCCCTGACTATGCATTGCAGTTTGCTGACTTTAATTATATTTCTTCAATTGGTGCATTCTCTTTCGGGCTGTCATTTTTGTTGTTTACCTATATTGTGGTTGACTGTATACGTAACGGCAAGCCTGCAGACGCACGTCCCTGGCCAAGTGCTAAGGGGCTTGAGTGGACTTTGTCTTCGCCAGCTGCTTACCATAGCTTTGGTGAGCCACCAACAAGAGCTGAAATTTTGGCAGAGTCACAGCATAGCTGATGGCAGATAATAAAAACAACAAAGGCGCCATTACAACTGCTTTAATAGTTGGCGCTATTGCAATAGGAGTATATGTAGCGACCATTTTGCTTAATGGCTGAGATGGAAAGAAAAAAAATTACAAAAGGGTTTTGGATAAAGCTGGTTTCTGTTCCCATTTTGATGTTCTTTTTTGCTTATGCCATGGTGCCAATTTACGAGGTCTTGTGTGATATTACAGGCTTTAATGGAAAAACGGGGACTGTAGAAACTGAGCAGTTATATGAGGTAAACGAGGAGCGTATTGTTAGTGTAAGTTTTTTTGCGTCAACTAGTCCTGGGTTTCCAGTACAGTTCGCCCCTAAGGTTAACTCTATGGAGGTTGTACCAGGTAAGTTTTATACGACGAGTTACATAGCAAAAAATACGACTGATGAGATGATTTATGGACAAGCTATCCCAAGTGTAGCGCCCACAGATGCAGCTCTTTATTTTAAGAAGTTAGAGTGTTTTTGTTTTGTTAAGCAAGGGTTCAAGCCTAATGAAGAGGTTGAGATGGAACTTCGATTTGTAATTGAGCCGGAGATGGAAGAGCGAATTAAAGACGTAAGTTTGTCATATAATTTTTATAAGTTAGATAGTTAAAGAGAGGAAGAAAAATGAGCAACGAAAAATATTATGTCCCTCATGGAACCTACTGGCCAATCATAGGCTCTGTTGGTATTTCAACACTATTTGTTGGGTTTGCTAACCACATGCATCACGTAGGTTGGGGATGGCCGGTGATGTTGTTGGGCTTTTCAATAATTGCCTTTATGTTGTTTGGATGGATCGGAACCGTGGTCAACGAAAGCATTAGCGGCACTTATAATAAGCAGGTTGATAGGTCATTTCGATGGGGTATGAGCTGGTTTATCTTTTCTGAGGTAATGTTTTTCGCAGCATTCTTTGGCGCCTTGTTATATGCAAGAACGATAAGTGTTCCGTGGTTGGGAGGTGCAGATAATAATGTATTTACCCCTGAGCTTTGGGAAGGTTTTAAGGCTGCTTGGCCTCTGATAAACACGCCCGGCACAATTGGACAAAATGGAACAACCTTCTCAACTGGTTTTGAGTTAGTTGATGCCTGGGGGTTGCCTGCAATTAACACCGCTCTTCTTTTAACTTCGGGCGTTACTATTACATACGCTCATCATGCTTTAAGGTCAGGACACAGAGATGCATTGGTTGCCTGGATGATTGCAACTATCGCTTTGGGCGTCTTGTTTTTAGGTTTTCAGATTACCGAATACGGCCACGCTTATCATGATGGCTTAAAACTCACTTCAGGAATCTATGGATCAACCTTTTATTTATTAACAGGCTTCCATGGATTCCATGTGACGGTTGGCGCAATTATGCTAACAGTAATTTTATATCGTATACAAAAAGGCCACTTTAATGCTGATAATCATTTTGCTTTTGAAGGCGTTGCCTGGTATTGGCACTTTGTTGACGTGGTATGGGTGGGGCTATTTATTTTTGTTTATTGGATATAATTGTAAACAAGTGGTTTCTATAAAAGGCCCCTTGTTAGGGGTCTTTTTTTTGCATTTTATAATGGAGAATTATGAGTTTTTTCGTAATAGCAATTATCGTTATAATTTTTCTAAGTTTGGGTTCAGCGGCTATTGGAATGATCAGAGGTGGGCAAGAAGGCTCAGATAAAATGTTTAACTCTTTAAGATTTCGAACAGCTTTATCGGTGTTCCTTTTTGTTGCACTAATGTTTGCAAGTTATATGGGCTGGATTGCGCCGAACAACATTCTACCCACACAGTAATGACTCTTCGTTTTATTATTCCATCTCTCCTTATAGCTACCACCTGTGCTTTTTTAGTTTCTCTTGGTTTTTGGCAGTTAGATCGTGCCGATGAAAAGCGTTCAATTGAAGCCGCAATTAAAAAAGCAAATTCAGGAGCCGTTGAACTTATAGTTTCTGAGGATAATCTTCAGGATAAAGAATATTATCAGGTTCGACTTCGAGGGGAGTACATAAACAATAAGCAGTTTATTTATGATAACCAAATTGTTGATCAGGTTTCAGGCTACTATGTTCTCACTCCCTTTGCATTGAACGACCAATCAAAAGCTATTTTGATAAACAGAGGCTTTATCCCTTGGAATGGTAGAAGAGATAAATTAGCAGACATATTTATCGAGCAAGGCGAAAGAGAGATTAAGGTTCAAATATCAAAACCAATTAAACGCATAGAGCTCAAGGTAAGTGAGGTTAGTCGTGAATTCCCAGTGCAATTACAGGCGCTTGATATAGAAGAAATGAGCGCTATAGCTCAGCTTGATTTTTTACAGGTAGTTGGCTTGCTGGATGCTAATTCCATTGACGGTTTTGTTAGAAAATGGGAACCCTATACTGGCAGTATTGAAAAACACGTAGGTTATGCAATCCAGTGGTTTTTGATGGCGCTCGTTCTTGCAATTATAGGTATCCGTTTAGCCATCAAGCAACGAAAATAACAATCCTATTTTGGGGTTATAAAATATTGCTGAAAAAAAATCCTTTACTGTATAATTTCGCTCTAAGCCGACATAGCACAGTTGGTAGTGCAACTGATTTGTAATCAGTAGGTCCGCGGTTCGAGTCCGTGTGTCGGCACCAGCAATTCTTTATTAAGCGGTCTCAATGGCCGCTTTTTTAGTTTAACTTTTGCAGGTTATATATCGCTAACTCTTACCCGTTCTCGCAAAATAAATTTTTGTACTTTTCCAGTTGAAGTTTTTGGGATATCCTCAAAAATAAATTTACGTGGCAATTTATACGAAGCCATATTGTCTCTACACCATTGACTTAATTCAGCCCCAGATGCAGAGCCCTCAGTATTCAGTTGAACAAATGCACAGGGAGTTTCGCCCCACTTTTCATCTGGCATTGCTACTACAGCAACTGCGACGACTGCAGGATGCTTATACAAAACTTCTTCAATCTCAATGGACGATATATTTTCACCGCCCGATATAATAATATCTTTAGATCGATCTTTTAGTTGGATATAGCCATTTTCATGTATCACCCCTAAGTCTCCGGAATGAAACCAGCCGTCTTTAAATGATTCGTCAGAGGCCTGCTTATTTTTAAAGTAGCCCTTCATAACCACGTTGCCCCTGAACATTACTTCACCAATTGTTTTGCCGTCATGGGGTACAGACTCCATTGTTTCAGGATTCATAACATCTAAGGACTCAAGAGGAAGATAGCGAACGCCTTGGCGTGCTTTGAGATTTGCTTGCAGGCCTTCATCTAATGCATCCCACTCTTGGTGCCACTCATTAACCACGGAAGGGCCATATGTCTCTGAAAGACCATAAAGATGGGTAACATTAAAACCTGAAGCCTTCATTTCGGTAAGAATGTTTTCTGGAGGTGGTGCTGCAGCAGTAAAGAATTCCACTCGATTTTCAAGTAAATGCCTTTCATTTTTCTCAGCAGATAGGATTGTCGACATGACAATAGGGGCACCACATAAATGGGTAACTTTATGGTCAGAAAGGGCATCCCAAATTGGCCCAGACCTGACATGTCTTAGGCAAACATGAGTGCCAATTATTGCCGACATTGTCCACGGAAAGCACCAGCCGTTACAGTGAAACATAGGCAGTGTCCAAAGGTAGATCGCATGTTTATTTATTGATGCAATGAGTGCATTTCCCTGGGCTAGCAAGTAGGCTCCTCGATGATGAGAAACAACCCCCTTTGGATTTCCAGTGGTCCCAGAAGTATAGTTTAGTGAGATTGCATCCCACTCATCTTCAGGCATAAGCCAATCGAATTGATCATCCCCATTAGATAAAAAAGAATCATATTCGATCGCACCAGCTAGTTCATCATTAATTGGAAACTCGCTATCATTGTAGTCAATCAGAATTGGATTAATTTGAGATAGCTCTAATGCAACTCTAATAGTGCTTAGAAATTCACGATCAGCAATCAATACTTTGCTATCAGCATGGTCTAATTGGTAGGCAATTGTTGTAGCGTCGAGTCGAGTATTTATGCTATGTAAAACTGCACCGCACATTGGTACACCATAATGTGACTCTAGCATTGCAGGCGTGTTTGCTAGCATTACTGAAACTGTATCCCCTCGACCAACGCCCTTATTTGAAAGTGCTGAAGCAAGCTGACGTGAACGACGATAAAATTCATCATAGTTGCGTCTAATGGCCCCATGAATGATTGCAGTATGGTTTGGGAATACCGAAGCAGCCCTCTCTAGAAAAGTAAGTGGAGTTAAAGGTTGATAGTTTGCTGGGTTACGATCTAGGCCAGTGTTATACGGGTTACTCATTATTTGTTATCACTATTCATCTTGCCATTTAGGCTGGCGTTTTTCTATAAATGCATCGATACCTTCTTGGGCATCTATTTTCAACATATTCTCTACCATTACTGATGATGTATAGTCATAAGCATCGGAAAGCGACATCTCTTTTTGCTTGTAAAAAGCTTGCTTACCAGTTTTTAATGTCATGCTTGATTTAGAGGCAATTAACTTGGCCATAGTCATTGTACTTTCAGTTAAATTGTTATCCTCAACAACTTGATTTACTAGGCCGATATGTTCTGCTTTTTCTGAATCTACCATTTCCCCGGTTAGGAGCATCTCCATTGCTGCCTTGTTAGACACATTTCTAGAGAGAGCTACCATTGGAGTTGAACAAAAAAGACCAATATTCACCCCTGGCGTGACAAAGCGAGCAGACTTACGGGCAATTGCTAGGTCGCAACAAGCAACCAATTGACAGCCAGCAGCAGCTGCGACACCTGAAACCTCCGCAATTACTGGTTTAGAATTGTTAGTAATTAGTTGCATAAGCGTAGAGCACATTGAGAACACTTCTTTGAAATATTGATGACCCTTGTCTGCATTATTTCGTTCAGCAGACATCTGTTTTAAGTCGTGGCCAGAACAGAAGGCAGGGCCATTTGCTGCAATCACTATTACTCGAACTACGTTATTTGTAGATGCTTGATTTATTGACTCAGAAAGAGCAGCCATCATCTCTTCAGAAAGAGCGTTTCGGCGTTTTGTGTCATTCATTGTAAGGCGTAATACGCCATCTTGAGTCAACTCTTGAGTCAATAAATCTTGTTTGATAGGATCGCTAGTATTGGTCATAAGATTAGCTCCATAGTAGCACAAATTATTAAAAAACTTATTCTTTGTTAATGTTGACCTCTACACTTTTATCTAACGAGTTCGCAATGAAGCAATATCTGTGGGCTCGGTCATGCATTTTTGCAAGGCTAGCCTCATTGACTTCAAAGTTATCATCAAAACCCACTACTGGGTTTAGGTCAATTCGATTAACACACATTTGGCCTTTTTGATTTTTTCCTAAATAGGCAAAAGCATGGTCCTGATAATCACAAACTGGCCATTTCGCCTTTGCTGCTAAAGCTAAAAATGTCATCATATGGCAGCTACTTAATGAGGCAGCTAATGCTTGTTCGGGGTTTGTATTGGCTGCGCTACCACCCCAGTCAGGCGCAGTATCAGACGTAACTTTGAATGTCTCATTGTAAACCACTTCGTGCTCACTTGAGAATTGACCTGAAATCAGTTCTGATTCTTTTCGGACCCAATTAATTTGAATTGATAATTCTGACATTCGACTACTTTATGATGTTGAGTTCACGTGTAAGCTCTGAAAGAATTTCTGGGCCATCAGCTCTTAAGATTACAATTTCCTCAAGCCTTACACCAAACCTGCCTTGAAGGTAAATCCCTGGCTCAATTGAGAACACCATTCCCTCATCAAGAATCACTTCAGAGGTGGCTGTTATGTATGGGGGCTCGTGAATATCGATACCAAGCCCGTGACCTGTTCGGTGTACAAAAAATTCTCCATAACCGGCTTCTGTAATTACGCCTCTTGCTGCCGCGTCAACATCTTTTGCCATTACACCAGGTTTTGCAGCTGACATTGCTGCTTGCACAGCGCGCTCAACAATAGCATGAATTTCTAGATAACCTTCTGGCGGCTCACCGAGAACTGACATTCGAGTCATATCACTTGGAAAAGTTCCTTTTCTTCCACCAATATCTATTAGAACAGCGTCACCATATTTTACTTTTCTATCACCTGTATGGTGATGAGGAAAAGCTCCATTGGGGCCGGAACCTACAATGCAAAATTGAGGCTTCGCTCCCTCAGAGATAAAATGTTTATTTATTGCTTCACCAATTTCAAGTTCAGTTACCCCTTCTTTAATTGCAGCAAAACCCGCTTGCATTGCACGATCATCTATCAAGGCATTTTCTTTAAGGTTTATGAATTCTGCCTGGTCTTTTCGCATTCTTAATGCGCCAATTGTTGAACCGGTAAATTCATAGGTTGGATTTGGTAGCGCCTCTATAACGATTAAGGCAAAGTGAGAACGCATTGCCTCATCTATGGCAATGTGTTTTGCAGAACTTTCGCCAATATATAAAAGCGCCTCTTTAAGAGCTTGATCTGGCCCGTTTTCATCATTCCAGCTATTAATTGCTATATCGGTTCTCTTTCTAGCATCCTCTGCATTAACTGACGGCATTAAAAATGCTTCTTTTTCTTTTCCTATTAAAAGCATGCATGGTCTTTCATCTGGATATGGGTTGAAACCTAAGAGCCAGTTCATGTGTGTTCCAGGTCCAAGCGCTAAAAGCTCAACATTATTTATTTTCATGAGCTTTCTGAGATTTATTAGTTTGTTAGACATAGGATTTCCAGATAATCATGTAATACTTAACTTTCAAATACGCCCTTCATCAAGAGCTAGACAGGCGGCTTGAGACTCACCATATGTCTCCATAATCGGTTCAGATATTTTACAACTCTTGTGAGCATGTTGACAACGAGGATTAAAGGCGCAACCAGTAGGCGGATTTATAGGAGAAGGTAATTCACCTATTAACTTAATGCGCTGTCGTTTTGTGTTTATATTGGTGCTAGGAGTAGCTGATAATAGAGCTTGTGTATAAGGGTGTTTTGGGTTATTAAAAATTACCTCACTTGGACCCTGCTCTACCGGCTTACCTAGATACATTACTAATATCTCATCAGCAATATGGCGAACTACGCTTAAATCATGGGAGATAAAAACATAAGCTAGTCCTAGTTCCTGTTGTAGTTCAATCAGGAGGTTGATTACTTGAGCTTGTATCGACACATCAAGAGCAGAAACTGGCTCGTCTAAGACCACCACTTTGGGTTTAAGAATTAAAGCCCTGGCAATCGCTACTCTTTGGCGTTGGCCTCCCGAAAACATGTGAGGATATCTCTGAAAATGCTCCTTTCGTAAGCCCACAAGTTCCATCATTTCCAAAACTTTCTGATGTCTTTCATTTGTGCTTAAATCTGTATTGATAATGAGAGGCTCTTGTATGATATTGCCAATTTTTTGGCGCGGGTTGAGAGACCCAAAAGGGTCTTGAAAAACCATCTGTATAGATTGCCTTAATTGTTTTTTTATTGATTTATCAGTTGTTATTGCAACGTCTATACCGTCAATACTTAGCTGCCCTGATGTAGGTTGTTCAATCATAGTTAGGAGGCGTGCCAAGGTTGACTTGCCACAACCTGACTCTCCTACTACAGCTAAGGTTTTTCCCGCATAGAGCTCAAAGCTTGCACCAGCTAGAGCCTTTAAGTTTTTGGATGGTTGTAAGTATCCACTTTTAATGGAATAGTATTTGTGAAGGTCTCTTGCATTAATGAGTTGTTCCGACATTATTCAGACTCCACGCTTATGGCTTTTGGTTGGCTTAACGGAAAGTGACATAGTATTCCATCTTTGAGCTTAGGGGGTTCTTGTCTGCAAACTTCCTGTGCATAACTACAACGAGGGCTAAATAGGCATCCTTGTGGCCGATCCATTTGCCCTGGGACAACTCCTGGTATAGCATTTAGAAGTTTATCTTGTGCTCTCTCAGGAAGTGCATTCAATAGCGCTTCAGAGTATGGATGCTTTGGGTTTTTGAATAGTTTTTCAGCTTTCCGTTGTTCTACTTGTTGACCGGCATAAAGAACAACTACGCGCTCGGCAGTTTCAGCTACTACTGCCATATCATGCGTAATCAAAACCAAGGCCATACCGTGGTTTTTCTGGAGTTCAATTAACAGCTCCAATATCTGAGCTTGGATAGTGACATCTAGAGCAGTGGTTGGCTCATCTGCAATCAATAATTTAGGCTGACAAGCTATCATCATTGCAATCATAACTCTCTGACACATTCCGCCCGAGAGCTGGTGTGGATATGAGTTGAGCCTGCTTTCAGCTGCAGGTATTCCAACTTGATTTAACAACTCGATAGCACGATTATTATAACTTCGACGTTTTCCACCAAAATGTTGACAGAGAACTTCTGTTATTTGATAGCCAACAGTAAAACAAGGGTTAAGGCTTGTCATCGGTTCTTGAAAAATCATGCTGATGTCTTTACCGATTATTTTTCGTCTTTGTTTATCATTCATGCCAAGTAAGTCTTGACCATCAAATAGCATAGAGTCCGCACTTACTTTGGCAGTCCAGGGTAGAAGGCCCATTAGGGCCAACATGGCTACCGATTTTCCGGAACCAGATTCTCCTACAATGGCTAGAATCTCACGTTCGTCAACAGATAAATTAATGCCATCTACTGCCCTCAAAGAGCCAGTCGCGGTAGCAAACTCAACAGTTAAATTGGTAATTTCTAGTAATGCCATTTCTACGACCTCTTAAGTTTTGGGTCGAGCGCATCTCTTAGACCATCACCGACAAGATTGATTGCCAGCACTGCCAACAAGATTGCTATACCAGGAAAGGTAACTGTCCAGGGTGCATTTAATATGAGGTCTCGATTTTCTGCAATTAATGTCCCCCATTCTGGTGTTGGTGCCTGTGCGCCCATGCCTAAGAATCCTAACGCTGCAGTGTCGAGAATGGCGGTAGAGAAGCTCAAAGTTCCTTGAACAATTACTGGAGCCATACAGTTTGGCAGGATACTCACGAACATTAGTCTTGTCGAACTTGCACCCGTCATTTTGCTTGCAGTAACATAATCACGGTTTAACTCAGAAAGTGTTGAGGCTCGCGTTAAGCGAACAAAATAGGGCGTATATGTGATGGCTATTGCTACCATAGCATTTAGTAGCCCAGGACCGAGTATTGCAACCAATACTAGCGCTAAGAGTAATCCAGGTACAGCCATAATGGTGTCCATAACTCGCATAATTGTAGTTTCCAGCCAGCCACCACGATAACCAGCAACTAAGCCCAGGAAAACACCAACCGACAAAGATAAAACAACTACTATAGCGCCTGCAAGTAATGATAATCTTGAACCGTGAATGATACGTGACAACATATCACGCCCAGCGTAGTCAGTGCCAAGGAAAAATTGCATTTGACCTCCCTCTTTCCAGGCAGGCGGAAGTTTGGCAAATTGGCGATACTGTTCAGCTGGTTCGTGCGGGCTAATGACATCAGCAAACAACGCCATAAGAACCACTAAAACCAAAAATACAAGACCCGCCACTGCAGTCTTGCTGACACTAAAGTAGAACCAAAATTCTTGCCATTGCTGCTTTAGAGTGGATTTTGAAGAGGCCGCAGAAGGATTCATGATTTGTCCTTTTTATGCAATATTCGAGGATTAATAAATCCATAGAGCAAGTCGACAATCAGATTGACGGTCATAATGGTAAGGGCAATAAGTAACAGCCCGCCCTGGACAGCATAATAGTCACGGGCAAAAATTGAAAAAATGATCCATTTACCTATACCAGGCCAACCAAAAATAGTTTCAGTCAAAATAGCACCAGCTAGCAGTATTGCAACCATTAAACCAATAACAGTAACCACCGTTATCAATGCATTGCGTAACGCGTGAATTGTTACTACCCTAAAAGTTGACAAGCCTTTAGCTCGCGCGGTACGGACATAGTCTTCGTTTAATACTTCAAGCATAGCGGAGCGAGTTTGTCGTGCAATAACAGCCAACGGTATAGTTCCTAGAACCACAGTCGGTAAAATTAAATGATGTAAGGCGTTAAGAAATGAACCTTTTTCATCGCTGAGCAAGGTATCAATCAGCATAAATCCAGTGACAGGGTCTACATCAAATAAAAATGACAATCTGCCCGATACGGGCGTTAGATTTAAGGTGTTTGAAAATAAGATAATGAGTAGTAAGCCCCACCAAAATATTGGCATCGAGTATCCAACGAGAGATATACCCATGATTCCTTGATCAATCTTTGAGCCTCGTTTTAAGGCGGCAATTATTCCAGCTGGTACGCCAATCATGATAGCAAAAATAATTGCACAAATGGCAAGCTCTGCTGTGGCTGGAAATAACTCAAAGAACTCTTCAACTACCGGTCTGTTGGTTTTTACTGAAACTCCTAAGTCACCATGAAGTACATCGCTTAGGTAGCTGAAATACTGCTGCCATATAGGCTTATCTAAACCCAAATTAGCTAGGATTTCAACCCTCTTTTCAGCACTAACGCCACGTTCACCAGCCAATACCTCAACTGGGTCACCTGGAAGCACTCTTATAAACCCAAATGCAACCACAGTAACACCAATAAATACTGGCACCAGTAACATTAATCGGTTAATTAGAAAGCGAAACATAGGGCCTTAGCTTTGTGATATGGATTGGTAGGCTAAATAGCTATCATACCAAAAAATGGTAATAGCTATTAGGTCTAACAACTCTTAAATAAGTTGGCACAGACTGATTGCTCAAGCCTGTGCCAAACAGTACTTATTTCAGGTCAACACCATCATAGAAGATGTGACTTCCTAGTGGATGAACTATGAAACCTGTAACTTCTTTGCGTACAGGTTTGAACACAATAGAGTGTGCAATAGTTACCCAAGGCGCCTCTTCTTTGAAGATCTCCTGAGCTTCTTCGTACAGGGCAGTACGCTCAGCTTGGTCAGTGATTTGTCTAGCCTGATTTAAAAGCGAGTCAAATCCTTCATGACACCAGCGTGCACGGTTACCACCTGAGGCAGCAGCTGTACAGCCTAACAATACACCCATAAAGTTATCTGGATCACCGTTATCACCAGTCCAACCTAGCAACATAGTGTCGTGCTCACCATCTCTAGAGCGTTGTAGGTATTCACCCCACTCATAAGTGACGATTTCAGCATCAACACCAACTTTTGCCCAGTCAGCCTGAATCAATTCAGCCATACGACGAGCATTTGGGTTGTATGGACGCTGAACTGGCATAGCCCAGATGTTAGTCTTTAAACCGCTAACGCCTGCTGCATCGAGCATTGCTTTAGCGCCAGCCGGATCATAGGCATAATCTCTAACAGCATGATTATAAGACCACATAGTTGGTGGGATTGGGTTTTTAGCAACCGAACCAGCACCTTCAAACACGATGTCTAAAATAGCTTGCTTGTTGATAGCCATGCTCAAAGCTTGACGAACAGCTTTTTGATCAAACGGAGCCTTTTCTGTATTGAAAGCCAAATAGCCCACGTTCAAACCTTCCTGTTGCATCAAGTTGATGTCAGAGTCAGCCTCCATAGCTGCAAGATCTGCAGGATTAGGATAAGGCATTACATGACACTCTCCAGCTTTTAGCTTCTGGTAACGAACATTGTTATCAACAGTGATAGCAAATACTAGCTTATCAATGTTAGAGCGACCATCCCAATAATCATCGTGAGCGTTATAACGAATGTAGGCGTCTTTTACATAAGAGTCTAAGGCAAATGGACCAGTACCAACTGGCTTATTGTCGATATCATCTTTACGACCTGCAGCAGCCAGGTTATCTGCATATTCAGCTGATAACACTGAAGCAAAGTCCATAGCTAAGTTCGAAACGAAAGGCGATTCAGGTCTGGTAAGTGTAAATTTAACCGTGTAATCATCAATCTTTTCAATAGACTTGAGTAGTGAACCCATATCCATCCATCCAAAGTATAGGTACTCTCCACCTACATCATGATAAGGATGATCCTCTTTCCACATTCTGTTATATGTGAATAGGATATCGTCCGCATTAAAGTCGCGAGTAGGAGTAAAGTCATCAGTAGTATGGAACTTTACACCTTTACGTAAATTAAACGTATATTCTAAACCATCTGCAGTCGCAGACCAAGATTCAGCCAAACCTGGGATTACCTTAGTCGTTCCAGTTTCAAACTGAACTATACGGTTGTATATAGTTTGCGAAGAGGCGTCAAACGTGGTGCCTGCTGAGTAGAGTGAAGGGTTAAAACCTTCAGGACTACCTTCAGAACAGAACACCAGAGTTTTTGCTTGCGCTACTCCAGATAATGCCAAACCGAGACCGAGTCCGGCGGCAAGTAATGTTTTTTTCATATATTTCTCCTTTATAAAACACCAGTTACGGTGCAATAATGTTGTTAAGACAAAAAAACCAACAAGTACCGTTGGTTTGAGATAACTTTATAGTATTGAAATGAGCCTGTCAAGGATAATTTCTTAAACTATCTTCAAGATATTTATGTTTCTTCTTTAATCTATTGGTCAATAAAGAAGATAATTTAGATAATAAGAAGAACTAAGTGCTACTACATTTACTGGCATCCCAAAATTCGTCTTCTATATCACCCAGCGAAAATATTAAGCCAATAATATCGGTAAACGAGAATTTTTCAATGTCACCGACTGCCAGAATGTATTGACCAGTATTTGAGTTATTAAATACCTTAATATAGTAGGTCCCCGCTTTAAAAACTTCATTTGAAGCAAAGTTCTGACCGATTTCTGGACCATTCCAATACCACTGCTTTCCAAACTCTTCATACCAGGGTGTCCACTCAAAGTTTTCACCATCAGCAAGATAGATTTTATGAAATTCAGAATCTAGAACTTCAAATGAAAACTTACTATTAAGAGGGCATTCACCAATCTTAGCGGCCAAAATACCAGCATAAAAATCAAAGTCTACTTCGGATTGTATTCGATAGTAATGTGGGTCACCTGTAAGCGTTGAATAGATGGCTTTTGATATTTCTGGCTTTTCTATTTCGTAAGGCGCATCCGCAGGGTATGTTGAATTGTCATTTAAAATAGGTTTGTGAGAATATCCCTGAGTAGTAAATACTAGCAGAAACACTATAGAGAGTAATTTTTTCATTATGCGTATAAGTTGTTTTTTCCAGCTGCAAATAATAAGTTAACACAACACTGATTACACCCAAAAATATAATGGGTTTTTTGAGTAATAGTTTTCCGGTTAAATGTCGTTAGGGTCAATAGGCTCTGGTGCTAAAACATCTCTACTGCCAGCGCTATTCATAGAGCTTACAATGCCGCTAGCCTCCATATCTTCGATAATTCTAGCTGCACGATTATAGCCAATACGCATTCTTCTTTGAAGACTAGAGATTGACGCCCTTCTGGTTGAGGTAACGATTTGTACGGCTTCATCAAAAAGTGGGTCTAATTCCCCTGAAGTTTGTCCTAGTTCTTGTGAGCCAGTCACTTCGTTTTGAGGCGTTAGAATTCCCTCTAAATAGTTGGGGTTAGAATTCTTTTTAAGGTGTTTGACAACTCGAAGTATTTCGCTATCTTCAACAAAAGCACCATGTATTCGAGTCAGATGGGTTATACCAGGGGCCATATAAAGCATATCACCCATACCGAGTAATTGCTCTGCACCTGACTGATCTAAAATAGTTCTTGAATCTGTTTTTGAGGAGACTTTAAATGAAACCCTGGTAGGGATGTTGGATTTTATTAGGCCAGTTATGACATCGACACTTGGCCTTTGTGTTGCCACGATTAGGTGTATTCCAGCAGCTCGTGCTTTTTGGGCAATACGTACAATAAGGCCTTCAACTCGTTTCGATTTAGCACGATCTTCTTGTGCAAGAGCACCCAGCATATCTGCATATTCGTCTATAACAATAACGATAAGCGGCAATGCCTCAAGTTCAGGATGTTGCTCACCCTCCTTTGCAGTATTTGGATTAAAAGAAGGATCCAATAGCGGCTTTCCGGTTTTTTTCGCACGGATTTGTTTTTCATTAAATGCCTCAATATTTCTTACGCCAAACTTTGCCAAAAGGGTGTAGCGTCTCTCCATTTCACTAACGCTCCACCATAGCGCACTTGCAGCTTCATTCATGTTTGTTACAACGGGAGTTAAGAGATGAGGAATATCAGTATAAGAGGCTAGCTCAACAATTTTTGGGTCGATCATTATGAACCTAACCTGTTCCGGCGTGGCTTTGTATAGAATACTTAAAATAATGGCATTAAGCCCAACTGATTTACCCATTCCGGTAGCTCCAGCTAGTAACAGGTGGGGCATCTTTTCAAGGTCTACAACTATAGGTACGCCGTTGATATCTTTGCCAAGCCCCATTGACAGCGTAGACTTAGATTTAGTAAACGTTTCACTAGAGAGGATTTCTTTAAGACCAATCATTTCTCTGTTGTTGTTTGGTATCTCTAGACCTATAACTGGTTTTCCAGGGATCACATCAACAATTCGAACACTTTCAACAAGTAAAGCTCTTGCCAAGTCCTTGTTAAGGTTCATAATTTGACTAACTTTGATACCTGGAGCAAGAGATATTTCAAATTGAGTGACTACAGGGCCAGGAGTTACTGCCGTAATAGTTACATCAAAACCAAAATCCTTTAGCTTAATTTCAACTTGCTGACCCATCTCAACTAGGAACTCTTCGCTATAACCCAGTCCAGAATTATTAACATCATCTAGAAGAGCAAGGCTTGGAAGTCCGCCAGATACGCTTGCTTTATAAAGGTTGCTTCCCACTACTTTTTGAGGTTTATCAGCTTTTTTCGGTTTAACGGCTTTCTCAGCTTTTTTTGGCTTCTTAACTTGTTTTGCTAGAGCCTCAGGCTTTAGGGGTTGGGAGTTGACAATTTCAGGTCTTGGCTTTAGGACGCTAGCCTTACTGGCAGAGTTATCGTTGTTACTTTTTCTAAATATCGATGTACTTATATGTTTCCATGATGAGCTAGAAGCGATACTAAAGCTAACCAAAATGATGCCAACATAGACTATTGTAGATGCACCACCAAAAAGTTCATAAAATAATAACTCATGCATTGACTTACCGATCATTCCTCCAGCTAAAAATGTTTCTTTGAAACCGTCCATTATTTTTATCTCTGGGGCATATTGATGAGCAAGTGCAGCAGTAAACAACAACATAACGAAGTAGGCAACTATTCGAACTAAAAAGGTAAGTTGACTCTGTTTTTCTTTGTTTGCATCACGATGAAAGTTGTAACCTAGCCATATAAGTGATATTGGTAAAATATAAGCTATATAGCCTAATATGCCAATAGTTACATCGCTTAAATAGGCGCCAAATATACCTGCACTGTTTTCAACTGGCTTAACAAGTACCGTTCCACCAGTCCACGGATCCTCCAATGATGAGCTGGTAACAAGCGAGATAAGGAAAACAACACCAAGCGTTAAGAGTAGTATAAAAATTGACTCGTTAACAATTTTTGAGCGAGGATTTATTGGAGTATGTTGGGTTGTTCGTTTATTATTTTTTTTCAAGATAGCCTATAATACTCATTTGGTTAATTAGTATAAAGTATTTCATAATGAGTGATACCAAACATTGTAGAGTTTTGATTGTTGGGTCAGGCCCTGCCGGCTACTCGGCAGCCGTTTATGCAGCAAGGGCAAATCTGAATCCAGTGATGGTTAGTGGGTTTGAACAGGGCGGTCAATTAATGACTACCACTGATGTGGATAACTGGCCAGGTGACCATGACGGTCTTCAAGGTCCAGACCTAATGGAGCGCCTGAAAGACCACGCTCTTCGATTCAATACGGAAATAGTTAACGACCATATTACTAGTGTTGATTTTTCTAAGCGTCCGTTTACTCTTCAAGGTGGCGATACTACCTATACTGCGGATGCTGTAATTATCTCAACCGGAGCTACAGCACAATATCTAGGATTAGAGTCTGAGGAAGCTTATAAAGGTAAAGGCGTTTCGGCCTGCGCAACTTGCGATGGATTTTTCTACCGTGGTCAAAAAGTTGCGGTTATTGGAGGAGGAAATACTGCCGTTGAAGAGGCGCTTTACTTGTCAAATATAGCCGAACATGTGACCATTGTCCATCGACGTGATAAGTTTCGCTCTGAAAAAATTCTATCTGACAAGCTCATAGAAAAAGCCAAAAATGGAAACATCACTATTGAATGGAACCATAACTTAGAAGAGGTTATAGGCGATGATATGGGAGTTACCGGGCTTCGATTAAAGGGCAACGATGGCAAGACCAAGGAGATCGATGTGCACGGTGTATTTATTGCTATTGGGCACACTCCAAATACAGGTATTTTCGAGGGCCAGATAGATATTAATAATGGCTACATTCAGGTCCAAGCTGGACTCCAAGGTAACGCAACTCAAACCAGTGTTGAAGGCATCTTTGCTGCTGGCGATGTGGCAGATCACATATATCGTCAAGCCGTAACATCTGCAGGTTCAGGTTGTATGGCCGCACTCGACGCTGAGCGCTTTCTAGATAATTTGTAGAATTCAAGCGAATCAGGCGAGAAATTCAAAGTCTACTTTGATTTGCCTTGTGTATAATTACGCGATTTGGCCATATAGCTCAGTTGGTAGAGCAAGGGACTGAAAATCCCTGTGTCCCTAGTTCAATTCTAGGTGTGGCCACCATTAATTTAAAGCCGAATTAAACTTTCATTTAATTCGGCTTTTTTATTTGACTTTAGTCAGAAGCGCGACACTTCCAGAAGAATAAAGCAGCAAAAATTATTGTTGGAATCATTCCGAGCGGATCAAATTTAGAAGCTTCAGTTGATACATGAAATAGCTGCACAACAATAAACAGAATGTTAACGTAAACACCCATGAACATACCGACTTTTTTGAGGTTGTCTCCAACCCAAGCTGGAGCGTTCCATGCAATATAGCCTAGTGCAAACATAGGTACCGATATTACCTGACCAAAAGAAATTGCATTCGGAGTTACTTCCCAGCCAGGTCCTGAAGCAGCCATCTCTGGTGCAAGCCAAAACATCACAGCCCATAACCAAGCAAAAATAGCCTGTGCTTTAAATAAATGTGTTAATGTCATTTTTTTCCCCTTAAATTGATAAAAAATTTCATTCATACTCTCCACTATTTTATTGAGAAGAGTGGTTTTATTATAAACAAAAATACATAGTTTTCTTTGCCCTATTTTTTTTTATAAATCAGGGCTAAATTTTGCGATTTAGTGGAGCTGATCAGGACTAATAAAATCCTGCTTTGAGGGTTGTAAGGTTTCTTGAATAAAAAGCACACCCATGCGAACAAACTCAACGATTTCATAAAAGTCTTGAGCGTTATCTTCTGTGTCGACTAGGTCCGCATCAAGCTGTGAAATCTCGCTGATGTCTTTGATCATCTCTAGTACTTCTTCATCTGATGTTTCAACTGAGCTAAGTCCAAGACCCACTAGGAAACCTTGGCACCACTCAACCAGGGTATTTGCTTGCTCCCTTAGTGTACACATGTCATCAGCAATGACGGGCCAAAAATTTAGAGTTGGATCAGCAAGCTGATCACTGGTATTGTTAAAAATTTCTGCAAGAACCTGGTGAGATTCTTTTTCGAGTAAGTTATTTAAGTCAATACTAACCAACACTTCATTGAGCCAATCGTCTAGTGATATATCTTGTTTTACGCAATAAAAGCCGCACAACAATCCGTGAGCAGAAGAGATCGTGTCATCGGTGTTTAGTTTTTGAAGGGCGTCCTTTGCGAGTTCGTAATTGATGGGCTGACTCATTACTTCAAAATGCCCCAGCCAAAATTACCATGACAGCCATCCTAACTGCAATGCCGTTAGTTACCTGCTGAAGAATAACTGAATGAGGGCCATCTGCAACGCTCGATTCAAGTTCGATTCCGCGATTGACTGGACCTGGGTGCATCAAAATTACATCTGGTTTTGCACACTTTAGCACTTCAGGGGTAAGACCGAAATTTTCAAAGTACGTTTGTTCGTCTGGAATGTCCGCTGCGATCATTCTTTCTTTTTGCATTCTAAGTGAAATAACAACATCAGCACCTTCGATGCCTTTTTTAAGGTTATCAAAGCGCTCTAATCCTGGCGTCTCTTCTTTGTAATGAAGAGTCTCAGGGGCAATTAGGCGAATATCGGTTGTGCCTAATGTTTTCATGGCCTGTATTCCTGAGCGTGCAACACGAGAATGCCTAATATCACCTACAATGGCAACTGACAAATTATCGAACGTTTTCTTATGTTGTCGAATGGTGAGCATATCTAGTAGGGCTTGAGTTGGATGAGCATTGATACCATCACCCGCATTTAAAATAGATACACCTTCTATGTTTTCCGCAACATGATGAGGTAGACCGTTTTGTTTGTGGCGAATAACGAACATGTCAATCTGCATTGCCTTTAAGGTATGCATTGTATCCATCAGAGTTTCATTTTTTTTGGTTGCTGAGTTTGCAAGGTCAACGTTAATTGTTTTCGCGCTAGTACGTTTGGCGGCAATTTCAAAAGTATTTCTAGTTCTAGTTGAGGGCTCGAAAAAGAGGTTGGCTACCGACATGTCTCTTAAAATTTTAGATTTCTGAAGGTTGCCTTTTTTGTCTATGAGGCCATCAGCTACATCTAATATTTTTTCGAGTTGTTTCTTTGGGAGGCCTTTTAAACCTAAAAGGTGGATTAATCTTCCGGCTGAGTTTAGTTGTGATTCGTTACTGATCGCGTGTGGTTTCATTGAGCCAAGTTTGCAAAATTAGTTCGGCAGAGCGCTTATCTACATCGCCCCTATCAGCGTTCTTGTGGGCGTAGTGCCATTTTAATTGGTTTTTGGCCTCTGAAGAGGATAAATATTCGTCAATAAAGATTACTTCAATATTGAATCGCTGTTCTAACTTTCTACCAAATGAGCGAGCTATAAATGTCATCTCTTGCTCTTTGTCGTCATTGTCTAGGGGCAGTCCAACAATAAATTTATCTGGCTGATGCTTACTGACGGATTGCTCAATTTGAGTCCAATTGGTTGAGCCATCTTTGTTGTGAAGGATGGTTTCAATACCGCTTGCATGAGCGGTGAGGCTATTAGCAATTGCTATACCGGTTCGTTTAGTTCCGACATCAAAACTTAGGTAGGTTTTAACTGTCATTGAAGCTGCTGAAAGAGTTCATAGCCGACATAACCATCTGCAACGAGACCGATGTCAGACTGAAACATCCTAGTCGCTCGCCTTGTTTTTGGTCCGGTCATTCCATCTGGAGTGCCGGTGTCATAGCCGAGTATATTTAAAGTGTTTTGAATCTGCAAGACATCCTCTTTGCTAAGAAGCGGCTCATCAATAGATTTAGCAGTTAATTTTCCATTGCCATTTAATCGGTCTGATAGGTAGGCAACAGAGAGTGCATACAAGATTGAGCGATTCCAGCCGAGGATAGTATCGAAGTTTCGGTAAACTAAAAATGCAGGTCCGCGGTGACCCATTGGTACAATCAAGGAGGCTTTAAAGTTCGATTTTGGTAGTCGTGAACCATTCCCTCTAAGGACCCCAAGCGCAGCCCACTCATTAACGGTTCTCTTTGTTTCTAGGCCAGTTAAACGGTAATCAAAGTTTTTAGGGATAGAGGCTTCTCTTCCCCATTTTTCTCCTTTTTCCCAGCCAAGCTTGTTAAGAAAGTTTGCAGCACTAGCATATATGTCTTCCTTGTCGTTCCATAGGTTTACTTTGCCATCATTGTTGGCATCAACACCATAGGCAATAACATTGGTTGGCATAAATTGTACTGCCCCCATAGCACCAGCCCATGAACCTTTTGCGTCGAGCGGTATAGTGTTATTATCAATAAGCTTTAATAGTGCTATAAATTCTTTAGTAAAAAAACCTGAACGTCGAGGGTCATAAGCTAGAGTTGCCAAAGATCGCACTAAGTTTTCATTTCCCATGTAGTTACCATAATTGCTCTCAAGTCCTATAAATGCAACTAAAACATAGGCAGGAACACCATACTTTTGAGAGGTTTTGTTGAGTAATGAGGCGTTTTGTTTTAATGTATCATTGCCATTATTAAGGCGAACTTGACTAACTCTTTTGTTGACATAGTGCCAAAAATTTTGATTAAATTCAGCCTGAGCGCTGTCAGACTTGAGAATGTCAAGGTTGGGGGTAAGCCCAAAAAATGCCTTGTCAATTGTTGCTTTAGAGACTCCCTGTTCGGTTGCAGTTTTGCGGACTTGATTTAGAAAGTCTTCAAAAGATTGTGAATTGGCAAAAACGCTTGTTGTAAGAAAAACAAGGCAAAGAAATCTTAAAAACATGAGTAAATTATAATGCGTAAATACAGTCTTATTTTAATCCTTTTTTTACTTGGTGGTTGCCTTGAAAATGAAAGCTCTGAGTTAATTAAGGGTGACATTATGGGCACCACCTACTCTATCAATGTGTTGGGGGATAAGCGTGTTGATCAAGCTTTAATTGATAAGCGCCTTATTGAAATCAACGGTATTTTTTCGACCTGGCAAGAGGATTCAGAATTATCTCAACTTAATCAAAGCCCTTTAGGAGAGTGGATTACTGTTTCTGAGGAGCTTTATTTGTTGTTAAAGAGCTCAGATGAGATTTATAAGCAAACTGATGGTTACTTTGACCCTGGTATCGGTAGGTTGATTGATTTGTGGGGATTTGGTTCGAGTGGAGGTAGAACTGAACTACCTAAAATAGAAGAGATTGAGAGGGCATTTAAGGATTCTTCGATTAAGTATCTTGTGATTGAAGATGGTCGAGTAAAAAAATTAAGAGATATTAAGATTAATCTTTCCGCTATCGCTAAAGGTTATGCGGTAGATGAGGTTGCAAGACTTATTAAGACATCTGGGGTTGAGAATTTTTTTGTTGAGATCGGTGGAGAGGTCGTTGCTTCAGGAACAAACAAAGGAGATGATTGGGTTATAGGGGTGGAGCGTCCAGACAACAAGTCACCCATTGCAGTCAAGTTAAAGGATACATCGATTGCGACTTCGGGTAACTATCGTAATTTTTTTATTTGGGAAGGTAAAAAATATATGCACATCTTTAATCCCGAGTCAGGCTTTCCTGCTAATAATGACTTAGCATCAGTAAGTGTCATCCATCCACAAAGTGCACTGAGCGATGCCTACGCTACGGCAATGATGGCTATGGGAAGTGGCAAAGCAAAAGTGCTCGCAGATAAATTAAAATTATCTGTATTACTTATAACAAATAAAGAAGATAATAATCAGGTTATAAAAATTAATTTTCCATAATATGTCAACCTATGAACCACTAGCTGAAATATTAAGACCCAGTGATTTGGTTGATTTTGTAGGTCAGAATCATTTGCTGGAGTCTGATAAGCCTATCGGTAAGTCGTTGGCTGATAAACAGTTTCATTCAATGATTTTGTGGGGCCCTTCAGGGGTTGGAAAAACAACTCTAGCAAGAATTATATGTAGCCAGATGGGGGCACACTTTGAGCAGATGTCTGCAGTTCTTGGTGGCATCAAAGAGTTCAGAAATGTAATTGAACATGCAGATCTTTATAAGCAGCATAATAAAAACACGATACTATTTGTGGATGAAATCCATCGATTTAACAAAGCACAGCAGGACGCTTTTTTGCCTCATATTGAATCTGGACTTATTACATTAATTGGCGCAACCACTGAAAACCCATCATTTGAAATTAACTCTTCATTGTTGTCCAGAGTTAGGGTTTATGTGCTCGATAAGTTGAGTGATAATGATCTAAAGGTTATTGCTAAAAGAGCGCTTGATAGACAAAAAATTACGCTCAAAGAGGATGGCTCATTGTCATTAATTATTGACAGTAGTGATGGCGATGCGCGCCGACTTATTAATATCATTGAGCAGTTAACTGAAAAATCAAAAGCAACTCTGAGTAAGAAAGATATCGCTAAAACACTCCAAAGCAAGGTTAGCAATTTTGATAAGGGCGGGGATATCTATTACCAGCAGTTATCCGCGTTTCATAAGTCAGTTCGTGGCTCTTCTCCAGATGGTGCTCTTTACTGGATGGCCAGAATGATTGTTTCTGGATGTGACCCAAAAGTTATTGCGCGACGTCTTTTGGCAATAGCATCAGAGGATATAGGTAACGCCGACCCTAGGGCGTTACAAATTACCCTTAATGCGTGGGATGTCTATGAGCGTCTGGGGGATAAGGAGGGGAATCGCGCTATTGCACATGCCGCTGTCTTTTGTGCTTGTGCACCTAAATCCAACGCAGTTCATAGCGCCTTTAACCAGGCAATACAAGCCGCAAAAGATACCAGTGACCTTGACGTTCCTGTGCATCTTAGAAATGCGACTACAAAACTGTTGGAGGAGCTCGGACATGGCAAGGGTTATCGATATGCACATAACGAGCCTGGCGGCTTCAGTCAGGGTCAAACATATTTCCCTGAAGAAATGGGAGAACAAATTTATTATGAGCCCACCGACCGAGGACTTGAGATTAAAATTAAGGAAAAGTTGAAGCAACTGAGGGAACATTTATGAATACAATTTCATCAATTGCGAGTATAGGAATAGGCGCTACTGTTGGCGCAAGTTGTCGTTATTATATAGGCATTTTGTCAATGCAGTATCTTGGCAAAGCATTGCCCTATGGCACCTTGATATCGAATGTTGTTGGCTCTTTCATCGCTGGAATATTAGTGGTCTTCGTCTTGGAAAAGTTCTTGCTCAGCGAGACCTATCGTTTGATGTTATTGGTTGGGCTAACCGGTTCATTGACGACAATGTCTGCTCTTTCAATAGAGTCAATTGAAATGCTCAGTGGTGGAAGCTATAGTCAAGCACTATTAAATATCTTATTAAATATTGCCCTCTCTCTGTTGGCTGCAAGTCTTGGGGTAATATTAGCAAAGTATGGGTTTAATTTAGCGCAGAGCTAACTTCTCTTCTACTACATCTAACAGCTCGGATGAGATATTAAGGCCAAATTGACTGTCAAGCTCGCGAATACAGGTCGGACTGGTTACGTTGATCTCAGTAATATAATCACCGATAACATCAAGACCAACAAATATCAGCTCTTTTTCAATCAGTGTTGGAGCAATTTGTTTGCATAGAAATCGATCTCTTTCAGATAGTGGCTGACCAACCCCTATAGCCCCAGCAGCTAGGTTCCCTTTAAAGTTACCTTCTGCAGGCATTCGAGCAAGGGCATAATCAACTGGTTTGCCATTAATCAATAAAATGCGCTTATCACCGTGCTTTATCTCTGGCAAGAATTCTTGAGCCATGATGTAGCGTTGACCATTGTTCGTTAGTTTTAATAGCAACTCTTCGTTATCGTCACCCTTTTTAAGTTTGAATATATTTGTGCCGCCCATTCCATCGAGTGGTTTGACAACAACATCGACATTGTCATTGATAAAAACAGAAAGCTTTTCGTTGTTCGAGCTGACAAGTGTTTTAGGTATAAGCTCTGGAAAATTTAGAGCAAAAAGTTTTTCATTAGCATCCCTTAATGAGCTGGGCTTATTAACAACCATAACACCGCTCGCTTCTAATTGCTCTAAAAGGTATGTTGCATAGATGTAGTCCATATCAAAGGGAGGATCTTTGCGCATGAACACGACATCTATTTCTTTTAGTTGGAGTATTTCTGCCTCTTCGCACTCATACCAGTTACTCTGGGAGTCTGCAACAAGGGTTTTTCGTGCTTTAGCAAATACTTCACCTTTGAGGTGAAACATATCACTACTATCAAAAGTGTAGATATCCCAGTTTCGCCTCCTTGCTTCAAGCATCATTGCAAGGGAAGAGTCTTTTTTTGGATTAATGCTGGCAATATCATCCATCAGCACAGCAAGAGTAATTGGCTTCATGCGGTTATTATAAAGTAATCAGTTTGTGTATAAATAAGCATACAGGGCAAAAGTTATTGAAGTATCGGGGTTTTGAGCGTATAATTTCGCCTCTTTAGTGCGGGGTGGAGCAGTCTGGTAGCTCGTCGGGCTCATAACCCGAAGGTCATAGGTTCAAATCCTGTCCCCGCTACCAATTTAGACCCCCTCTTTTGGGGGTTTTTATTAGGAATTTTTTATGGCAAAGATAGCTGATAAAGTGTTTTCAATAATTAACTCAAGCATCAATGAGTTGGGTTACGAATTGCTAGGTATTGAATACGTTTCGAGTGGAAAACATTCAGTATTAAGGCTATATATTGACAGAGATGAAGGAATTGGAGTGAATGATTGTGAGACTGTTTCACGGCAGGTAAGCGCTATAATGGATGTTGAAGATCCAATAAGTGGTCAGTATAATCTTGAGGTATCGTCTCCAGGTATTGAGCGACCTCTTTTTATAGTTGCACACTACCAGAGATTTCTAGGGCATGATGTTCGTATAAGAACATACAGGCCAATAGATGGCAGGAGAAATTTTACTGGCGCTATCGGCAGTGTAAGTGAAACTAGCAATTCATTCGAATTGGTAACAGAGCTTGGGCCTGTTACCCTAGATATAGATTTAATTGAAAAAGCAAATTTAGTTGCTCATTTTTAGGAGAAGCGTATGGACGGTAAGGAACTATTTTTAATGATTGAGGCAATCTCAAATGAGAAAAATATAACCCAAGAGGATGTTATTGAATCGTTAGAAGAAGCTCTCGCTGTAGCAACAAAAAAACGCAATAATATTGATGTTCGCGTTGAGGTTGATAGGCATAGCGGTGAATTTAAAACGTTTAGGCGTTGGCTAGTAATTGAAGATGGAGAAGATTTCGTTGATGATGATGGAGAAAAGTTTGACCCAGAACTTCACATCTACCAAGCCGATGCCAATGGCTTAGCTGTTGATTCATATCTTGAAGAACCAATGGAGTCTATTGAGTTTGGCAGAATTGCAGCGCAAGTTGCGAAGCAGGTCATTATTCAAAAAGTACGCGAAGCAGAGAGAACTGTTGTAGTTGAGAATTACTCCGATCGCGTTGGTGAAGTCGTTATGGTTACAGTAAAAAGAGTAGACAGAGGGAATGTTTATGTTGATATGGGCGGTATCGATGGAATGCTCTCGAAGTACGACTTAATACCAAATGAATCAATCAGAAAAAATGATCGATTAAGGGCATTTATTAAAGAAGTTAAGCCAACTCCACGAGGTGCTCAAATCTTTTTAAGTCGAACAGTGAATGAGATGCTTCTCGAACTATTTGAGATGGAGGTTCCTGAAATTAGTGAAGGCGTAATTGAAATCAAGGCGGGCGCCAGAGATCCAGGGCTTCGCTCAAAGTTAGCCGTTAAAGCAAAAGATAAGCGTATAGATCCAATAGGATCTTGTATTGGTATGCGTGGTGCACGTGTTCAGGCAGTCTCCAACGAACTTAATGGTGAAAGAGTTGACATTATTCTTTGGGATGAAGATCCAGCACAGTTTGTAATTAATGCAATGGCGCCAGCAGAAGTTAGTTCTATTGTGGTGGATGAAGAAAAAGGATCAATGGATATTGCAGTTGAAGAAGACCAGTTAGCACTGGCAATTGGAAGGGGCGGGCAGAACATCAAATTGGCTAGTAAGCTTACTGGCTGGAAATTGAATGTTATGTCTCTTGCAGATGCAGATGATTTAAATGCAAAAGAACTTCAGAAAACAGGTGAAAAATTAGCTGAAACCCTAGGGATAGATGCTGAAGTTGCAGGTGTTTTGATAGATGAGGGCTATACCAATCTGGACGAGATTGCTGAAGCTGAAGCTGAAGCCTTGTCAGAAATTGAGGAGTTCGATTCCAAACTGGTAGATAATCTTCAAGAGAGAGCGCAAGACGCTCAATTAGTCAAGGCACTTAATGATTCCGAAGCAGTGGAGATTCTACTGGGGGTTGAGGGCGTCGATGATGCACTCGCAATGGCACTTGTCGATGCTGATATTCATACAGTAAATTCTTTGGCAGAGCTTGCAATTGTTGAGCTTTTAGAAATTCGAGATATTGGAAACGATACTGCTTCTGCTGTTATCATGGCAGCCAGAGAAAAAGAAGGCTGGTTTGACTAACTTTATAGGTTTTTAACTATTAATTAAATAGAATATATAGGCAATAAATATGGCACATACTGTAGAAAGCTTATCAAAATTACTCAAGAGAACGCCTGACCAGGTTATATCAATCTTGACTGCTGCTGGTATTCAAGGGAAAAATGCGGATTCGGATATCTCAGCAGACGAAAGACAGGTTTTAATGTCAAGCTTGAGTAAGCGATCTAGTACTAAATTAAACATTTCTGTACCACGTAAAACGCCGAAGACGAGTACAACCTCAAGCTCTACAGGTGGCGTAAAGATAAAGGTTAAAAAGAAGCGTGAAGAACCTATAGTTTCTACCCCTGATGTTGTTAACGATGAGATAGCATCAAAGGCGAGAGAGGCTTTGGAGGCTGGAAAGCTTGCAGAGCAAAAGGATCAAGAACATGATGCTAAGCGCCATGACATGGTTCGCCAGCAAAAAATTAAAACTGAAGAGCTAAAAGCTCAGGATATTCAAAATAAAGTCTCAAAGAAAGATGAGCTTGCCAATAAAGATAGTGAAAAAGTAGAAGTTGAAAAGCCTAAAGAAGGTAAAAAACAACCGAAAAGACTTAGGGCTACTTCGACCCCTTCATCTAGGCAAAAACAGCTTCATGTCGCTAAGCATAATCCAAATCGAAAGCTTAAGAAAAAAGAGAGAACTCAGATTTCACAAAAAGTTCAAGATGAACAGGCTCAACATGGTTTTCATAAACCAGTTGAGCCAATAACTCGTGAAGTATATATTCCTGAGACAATAAAAATATCCGAACTCGCTTTAAAAATGACCACTAAGGCAGGTGAAGTTCTAAAAGTTATGATGAGTATGGGGGTAATGGCTACTCTTAATGATGTAATTGATCAGGATACTGCGATGCTTGTGGTTGAGGAGATGGGACATACGCCTCTTGCAAGTAACGAAGAAACCGTTGAAGATACCTTAGTTCAAGAAGTTAGTGATAATTCTGAGTCTTCCCCGAGGCCACCTGTTGTTACTATTATGGGCCATGTTGATCATGGAAAAACATCACTACTTGACTACATAAGAAAATCTAAAGTTGCATCTGCCGAGGTGGGTGGAATTACTCAGCATATAGGTGCTTATCAGGTCAGTCATAAAGACAACCTTATTACTTTTATTGATACACCTGGACATGCAGCATTTTCTAAGATGAGGCTTCGAGGTGCATCAGCTACTGACATTGTAATTCTAGTTGTGGCAGCAGATGATGGGGTGATGCCACAAACTATTGAATCTATTAAACATGCCAAGGCCTCTGGAGTTCCTATTATTGTTGCTATCAACAAAATAGACAAAGAAGGAGTGGCAATCGATAAAGTTAAGCAGGTACTTTCTACTCATGATGTTATTTCTGAAGAGTGGGGCGGGGATGTTATGATGGTTGGCGTATCAGCACACACTGGTGAGGGCATTGATGAGCTATTAGAGGGTATTTCTTTAACTGCAGAAATGTATGAAGTTAGTGCTGTTGTTGATAAGCCAGCAAGTGGTGTTGTTCTTGAAGCGAGATTAGATAAGGGTCGAGGTAAAGTTACTACGATACTTGTTCAATCGGGAACGCTCAAGAAAGGCGATATTGTGATTGCGGGATTAGAGTATGGCAAGATTAAGCAAATTATTAATGATAATGGTAAGCCTATAAATGTTGCTGGCCCATCAACTCCAGTAGAGATTTTGGGTTTGTCTGGAGTTCCAGATTCTGGTGCTGAAGTATTGGTAGTTGAAAGTGAACGCAAGGCAAGAGAGGTAGCGGACTTTAGAAAATCAAAAGATCGAGAGACAAAACTGCAAAAGCAGCAAGCTGAAAAGATGGACAATTTCTTTTCAAAAATGGAAGAGGGTGAAATCTCTACTGTAAATGTTTTACTTAAGTCTGATGTTAGAGGTTCAGCGCAGGCACTAGTTGAGTCGTTAGAAGAACTTTCAACAGACGAAGTTAAAGTTAAAGTCATTTCATCTGGTGTGGGTGCAATCAATAACACCGACATTTCTTTAGCCAGTGCTTCAGAGGCTATCGTTCTTGGTTTTAATGTTAGGGCTGATGCAGTTGCAAAGAAGGCTGCTGATACAGAAGGCGTTAAAATTGAGTATTACAGTATTATCTATAACTTGATTGACGATATCAAGGCTATTATGGGCGGCTTGCTAAGTCCAGAGTTAAGTGAAAATATTATTGGTATAGCTAATGTGAAAGATGTATTTAGGTCACCTAAGTTTGGTGATATTGCAGGATGTATGGTTCAAGAAGGGGTTGTTAGAAAGGACAGTCCAATAAGAGTTTTGCGTGAAAGTGTAGTTATTTATGAGGGTGAATTAGAGTCCTTAAGGCGTTTTAAAGATGACGTTAAAGAGGTTAAATCAGGTACTGAGTGCGGTATTGGTGTGTTGAACTATACTGACGTCCAGTCTGGTGATCAAATTGAGGTGTTCGAACGCATTGAGCGAGCTCGCTCACTATAGGAGAAGTTTCCTTTATGGTACAGCAACTTAGTTATAGAGCTGAAAGAGTGAACGAGCTTATCAGGCGTGAACTAGTTCTATTGCTAAAAAAAGAAACTAAAGATCCACGTTTACAGAACGTAGTTATAACCGACGTCATCGTAACTCGTGACCTAACTAGCGCAAAAGTATTTTTTTCGGTTGATGAGTCTTCCCAGCAAATTGTTGCATCTTTACTCAAAAAGGCGAGCGGTTTTTTTCGGACAAGTTTATCCAAGTCTCTAGATTTAAGACACACACCATCTCTGAGTTTTATTTATGATACAGCTCCAAACACAGGAGCTAAGATAGACGATCTACTTAGTAAGCTCTGAGCTCATAAAGATTAATGTCTAAACGCAACCCAAAAGGAAGAGACATTAATGGGGTAGTGTTACTAGATAAAGCGAGTGGTGGCAGTTCAAACCATGCATTGCAGCAGGTTAAGCGTTTGTTTGATGCTAATAAGGCAGGCCATACTGGTAGTTTAGACCCATTAGCAAGTGGCCTTCTTCCAATCTGTTTAGGTCAAGCTACAAAGGTAGCACAATTTCTACTTGATGACGATAAGCGTTATTTTGTCCGTGGAAAATTAGGTCAAGTAAGTAACACTGGTGACTCTGAAGGAGAGTTAGTAAGTTTCGGTTCAACTCAAGAGGTTGATTTCAATTCAATTGAAAATGTTTTATTGAAATTTATTGGAAATATTAATCAAACTCCACCAATGTATTCAGCTCTTAAGCGGAACGGAACTCCCCTTTATAAGCTCGCTCGAAAGGGGATTGAAGTTGAGCGAACTCAAAGACCAGTCTGTATTCATGAAATTAAATTTATAAGTTATGAGGAAGAGATTTTAAGTCTAGAGGTTTCATGCTCAAAGGGTACATATATTAGGACTTTGATTGAAGATATAGGAAAATCTCTAGGGTCTGGGGGATACGTCATTGAATTAAGAAGAATAGGCTTTTCTCATCTTGATATCACTCAAAGTAGAACTTATGAGCAGCTTTTAGAGCTTAAAAATATAGATCTTGAGTCTCTAGATACAGTTATTTTAGGTGCCGATGAAATGTTGCCTAATATCGAAGCTATTTATTTAGATACAGAACAATCAAGAGATATTAGGCAAGGAAAGAAAATTCAGTTTATAGGTTTCAGTTCGATTCAAAAGATTAGGCTTTATGATGATAACAAGCAATTTATCGGCATTGGAGAGAGTAATTTATCATCTGAGGTCTTGCCAAAGAGACTATTTATCTAATCAGGGTAGTTGTTTTATTGGTAGCGATATTTCGTTACATTATAATTTGTTCGAATATTCACCTCAAATTATTCGGGTAGAAATAATACAAAGGAATTTTTATGAAAGTTTTAGTAATTGGCTCGGGTGGGCGTGAACACGCTATTGCCTGGCAATGTGCAAAGTTTAGTGAGGTTCATCATGTCTTTGTGGCACCAGGAAATGCAGGCTGTGCATTAGAAAATAAAGTAACAAATGTTGAGATAGATTCAGAGGACATTCCTGCACTTATAGAGTTTGCAAAGAAGGAGTCAATTGATATTACCATTGTAGGCCCTGAAGCGCCCTTAGTGATGGGAATTGTGGATGACTTTCGAGATCAGGGATTGGCTATTTTTGGGCCCACTAAATTGGCTGCTCAATTAGAAGGCTCGAAAGCTTTTTGTAAAGATTTTTTGTATAGAAATAATATACCTACTGCCTTTTATAAGATTTTTACAGAGGCTGAAGAAGCAAAACTTTATGTTAAAGAGAAAGGCACCCCTATAGTTATTAAGGCTGATGGTTTGGCGGCTGGAAAGGGCGTTATTATTGCTAATAGTACTCAAGAGGCAGTAAATACAATTGATGATATGTTGGAGGGAAACCGTTTTGGCGATGCTGGTTCACGTGTCGTGATTGAGGAGTTTCTGGTTGGCGAAGAGGCAAGTTTTATAGTGATGGTTGATGGTAGCAACATCCTCCCTATGGCAACTTCACAAGACCACAAGGCTCGAGACAATGATGACAAAGGCCCCAATACTGGAGGTATGGGGGCATACTCACCTGCAGCAATTGTAAGTCCTGCTATTTTTGATGAAGTTATGGATACCGTCATAAAGACTACTGTAGATGCAATGCAATCTGAGGGGATGCCTTATACTGGTTTTTTATATGCAGGATTAATGATCGACGATAAAGGTAAAGTAAAAGTTCTAGAATACAATTGCAGATTTGGTGATCCTGAGACCCAGCCTATAATGATGCGATTGAAGTCAAATCTAGCTAGGCTATGTATTTCTGCGACTCAAGGGGCATTGGATTCAGCTAAAGCTGAGTGGGATGAAAGGACTTGTTTAGGTGTTGTAATGGCAGCTAATGGTTATCCAGAAACCTACATTAAAGGGGAGAAGATTGAAATTCCAGATGAATCATTAGATTCCAAAATTTTTCATGCAGGGACAAAATTAGACAAAGAAAATATTTATAGCAATGGAGGACGTGTTCTTTGCGCGACTGCCTTGGGGACTGATATTAAAGATGCGCAAACACAGGCATATGGTCTTATTGAAAAGGTTAAATGGGAAGGTGCCTATTATCGAACTGACATCGGATTTAAAGCTCTATAGAGTGGTTTTAATTTGACTATCATTGGTGTTGATGAGGCAGGTAGGGGGCCATTAGCTGGAAGTGTAGTTGCCGCTGCAGTTGCTTTTCCTGCTAACTTTTATTTAGAAGGCCTAACAGACTCAAAAAAATTAACGGAAAAAAAGCGTGAAGACTTATACGCTCAAATTACACAACAATGTCATTGGTCTTTAGCCGAAGCCAGCAGCATTGAGATAGATGAAATTAACATTCTACAAGCCACTCTGCTGGCAATGAAAAGGTCAATAAATAAATTACAAAATGAATTTTCTAGCTCACGTCACGAAAATATTTTCAGAGTTTTAGTGGACGGTAATCAATGTCCAGATGTGCCTAACTGCCTTGCAATTGTAAAAGGAGACTTGATTGAGCCTGTGATTTCAGCTGCCTCAATTATCGCAAAGGTAACACGAGATAGGCAAATGAAGGAATTGGATTTAAAGTATCCTGATTACGGATTTTCTCGACACAAAGGGTACGGTACTAAAGAGCACTTAATTGCATTATCAAAATACGGCCCAATCAAAGGCATACATCGATATACCTTTGCACCAATCAAAGATTTTAGTTAGAGTTAATCTCGTCAATCTGACTCTGTAGCTCTGATTGTGCTGCCTCAAGTTCAGCCTTTTTAGTTTCAAGTGCTACCCTTTTTTCTGCCTCTATCTTTTTCTTATTGTCTCTTTCAATTTCTTCGGCGGGCCTAACTAAAAGGTAGTTAAATAGTTTGACAACTTTTTTGACATTCTTCGCTTTACTAGCAACATTGGTTGCATGTTCGGCTTCTCGTTTAGTTACTGCCCCCATCAAATAAACTGTACCTCTTTGGGTATGGATGCGAACATGAGTGGGATGAAAAACCTCTTGATTAAGAAATAATGTTTCTATCTGAACAGTAATAACTCCATCTTTGGCGCGCTCTAAATAGCTACTATTCTTCATCACTGCAACCTCATTAATTAGCTGCTTCATTTTTTTGGCATTTGTTTTAATTGTATTTTCGAGATGGTTCTTTAAATCGGCACTTGGAGTCTCTCCAGTCATGAGTACAGAGTCATCATATACTTCGAAACTAATATGTGAATCTTCAAGCATTGGATCTTTTCTGACAATATTAACTAAATTTGTATATAGGTTTTTATCATCAATAATTTCACCCATACTTCGACGATCGTTAGACATTGTTGCAACTGTAGTAACTGCAGCAGCACCTTGAACTATTGGCGAGCAAGAGCTTAATATAGTTGAAGAAACCAACAAAGCACATAACAGGATTACTTTTTTCATTATCACTCCTTGCATCAAGTTGGACGAATTTTAAAAAAAGATAGGACTATATTTTAAATCAGATTTAGTTTTTTTTGCACTAAAGAGAAATATAATTTTTGTTAATTAATGATGATATAAAGCATAATGTCTCATATCTTTAACTAACATTGACTTATTAGGTATAAGAGAAGTATATGACTGGGAAACTTTTTATTGTTGCAACTCCGATTGGTAACTTGAATGACATTACCTTTAGGGCTGTTGATGTTCTAAAAAATGTTGACATCGTTTTAGCTGAGGACACTAGGCACAGCAAAAAACTTTTTACGCATTTTGAAATTTCAACACCAATAAGGGCGTTTCATGAACACAATGAGAGAGAGAAAACTAAAGCTATTATTGACGAAATACATTCTGGAAAATCAATCGCTCTTATAAGTGATGCAGGTACTCCTCTTATAAGTGATCCGGGATATTATTTAGTAGCAAATGCAACAAAAGAAGGGATTGATGTCACTCCTATTCCTGGCCCTAGTGCTTTAATTACAGCTTTGTCTGCTTCAGGGTTGGCAAGCGACAGTTTTACTTTTTTTGGCTTTTTACCTAGCAAGCAAACAGCAAGAGTGAAATTCCTTCAAAAGCTAATTAGTAGCACTGAAACAATTATTTTCTACGAGTCTCCAAAGCGTATATTAGCAACACTAACTGATATGCTTAGTATCTTTGGAGGTGAACGCGAGGTTTGTCTTGCTAAAGAATTGACTAAATCCTTTGAGACAATTCATACTGATAAAATACCGAGTCTAATCGAATATCTCACTAGTGATCCAGCCCATCAAAAAGGTGAATTTGTGATATTGATTTCATCGGATGATAAAATAGATTTACTAGATGCTGAAAATAAATTGGATAAACTATTGCCCATTCTTTGTGCTGAAATGGGGGCATCAAAAGCGGCTAAATTGGCAGCTAAAATTACTGGTATTGATAAGAAGCATTGCTATAAAAAGGCTATTGAACTATGACTAACTTTTACAAGCACCATATTTTTTTCTGTAACAATATTCGCACAAATGGCAAACAATGTTGTTCACAAAATGGTGCAAAAGAACTTTATCGATACGCTAAAGACCGATGCCGTGCAAACTCATCACTTGGTGAAGGAAAATTTGGAGTCAGTGAGTCTCGCTGTTTGGGTCGCTGTGAGCATGGTCCAGTTGCAGTTGTATATCCTGATAATGTTTGGTATCAATATGTGGATGAAGAAGATATTGATGAGATCATTGAGTCTCACCTAGAGGGAGGTGAGGTAGTAGAGCGTCTAATAATTAAATAGTCTGTATCAAAGTTCAAACCAGTAATAACTCTAAAATTACTTATAGAAGAGATCGAAGTTTTTGATTTAGGTTGGCTACTTTTTCTTTCAAGTCGCTAATTTGTGAGTTGTTCTCGATAACATCAGTTGGGAGATAGTCATTAAGTTGTAGGCGCTGTTCTCGACTAGCTTGAGCCATCAGCATTACTTCTGCTTTTTCTTTATCAACATTCTCTCGAGACATTAGACGAGATAACTGGGTTTCAATTTCACAGTCAACCACTATAGCTCTATCAAATGGCTCCCATAGATTTTTTTCTACTAGAAGTGGAATTACAATAACTATAACTCCTTCTTGGTGTTCATCCATTGAGGTTTTCATTTTTTGTAATATCTTTGGATGCAATATTTGTTCGATGATTGCTCTATTGCGGCCTTTTTTATAGAGTTCATCTCGAAGGTGTTTTCGATTAAGAGTTCCATCAGTTAATAAAATGGATTCACCAAAAATTTCTATTAGTTCCTTGAGTCCCTCTGTCCCAGGAAGTACTACTTCTCGCGCTATAACATCTAAGTCAACGATATGGCAACCATAAATTTCAAGTAAGTCACTTACCAGCGTTTTTCCTGATGCTATTCCTCCTGTAAGTGCAACTTTAAGGGTTTTATTCGCCATTAAAATAAAAATAAGATAGTAGAATTAACTAAATTTTATATTGAAATTTAGGCAACTAAGTATGAATGACGTTAATCTGTAGCTTATTTGCTTTATTAGCTTGACTTTTTAGTGAAAAATTTCGATAATAGGCCCTCTTTTTGGTTATGTAGCTCAGCTGGTTAGAGCACAGCATTCATAATGCTGGGGTCGGTGGTTCAAGTCCACCCATAACCACCATATCCCATAAGGCTTTAAGCTATTTCACCTAAATCCAAATATTTCTCCAGTACACACTCAGTACACACAGGAAATTATTTAAATACTAACTAATTAATAGCTAATTCAATGTAAGTCATTGATTTAACTAGGAAAATATTCTATATATTCCAAATCAGTAGAAA